>Ga0308160_10000176_pt1 | contig 163228 bp, 139 predicted proteins | sample PhyFR1_FD_201036 | JGI IMG/M metagenome (GOLD analysis project Ga0308160, IMG submission 201036) | Phyllosphere microbial communities from UC Gill Tract Community Farm, Albany, California, United States - DLSLF.R1 | ecosystem: Host-associated > Plants > Phyllosphere > Unclassified | place... | reverse complement strand
TGTAAGGTAAAAAAGTTAACTGGTCAGGATCATATTCCTTAAAGACTACTTTGCCTCCCATGCCTTTAAGATAACCAAAATCATCCTAAAATAAAAGAGGCCGCCTCACTTTTGAGACAGCCTCTTAAAACCTAATTAGATATTATTTTTTAACCGGAGCGGCCGTTACCGGAGCTGAAGTAGCTGCAGCCGGCTTTCCTTTGATGATATCTTTAATTTCAAGATCGAAGGCAATCGGGCTGAAAGGCATAATACCAACCTGTGGTGCACCTTGTTCGCCATAACCTAAGTTAGAGGGGATAATCACCTTTATTTTACCACCTTTACCGATTAATTGTAAAGCTTCAGTAAATCCTGGGATTGTACCGCCAACCGGCATTTTTTGAGGACCGTAAGGTTTACCTGGTTTAAATTCGTTTTCTGCTTTTGCCAGTTTCTCATCACTTGTATCGAAGATTTTGTATTTACCGTCTTTACCTTTTTTAGTTACCCTACCAGTATATTCAATCAATACAGTATCGCCTAACGCTGGTTTTTCTGCACTTCCAGGTTTTTCGATGATGTAGTGTAAACCACTTGCAGTTGTTTTGGTGGCCAGTTTGGTGTCTTCTAAATAAGCTTTTAATTTAGCAGGCTCAGCGGCTTTCTTTTTTTCAGAAGTTGCTTTATAATCGGCCTGGAAAAACTCTTGTGCACGTTTGTTAAAGGTAGAATCGGCTTCGCCAGCTTTTTTCTTAATTACTTTTTCAACTTTTACCGTAAAAGTAATGTATTTATCATTTTTGAACTGCTCTGGTTTAGGTTGTTTACTATGAAATGCCATAGTATCCAGGTTTACCTTAAAAGTAGCACTATCGCCTTCTCCAAACAATGTTAAAACATCGTTCATATCGCCAGCATACATCTTTTTCTGTGCAGGAAAAACTGCAGGTGTTTCACTTTCGAAGGTGTTTGCCAAAACCGAATCTTTATCATTTTTTTGAATAAAATTCATTTTCACGATATCACCCTCTTTGATTTTTTCGTTACCTGCCGAGTGATGGATTGTATACAATAAGCCTCCAGCTCCCTTTTTCTCTTGTTTACATGCTGCTAAACCTAAAGTGGCTGCTGCTAGAATAATAATTCCCTTTTTCATTTATTAATTTGACTTTTTAAAATTTTTATTGTTTTAATTTCTTGTTTTCTAAGCTATCAATTGTTCTTTATATTCTGCTAGTATTGATTTAAATTCGTTTACAACATCAGCTAACGGTTTTTCTGATGCACCACCCGCCGCATTCCTGTGCCCACCGCCATTGAAATATTTCTTGCAGATTTCATTAGCCGGAAAATCGCCGGTAGATCTCACCGATAATTTTACTTTATCAGTACGCTCTATAATCAGTGCAGCCAAGCGGATGCCGTTAATGGAAAGTGCATAATTTACCACACCTTCCGTATCGCCGGTAATGCTATGGTATTGTGCCAATTCTTCTTTGGTAACCGAAATAAGGGCAGTGTTGTAATCTCTTAAAACCTCCAATTTATTAGACAGGCAATAGCCTAAAAAACGCAGTCGGTTTTCGCTGGAGTTATCGTATACCAATTCGTGTATTTTTGATTGGTCAGCCCCCAGATCAATCAGATTTGCAGCAATGCGATATACTTCAGCTGTTGCTGATGAGAAGCGGAACGACCCTGAATCGGTCATGATTCCTGTATACAGGCAAGACGCTACATCTTTGTTGATCAGCTCACCATCCTGCAACTGGTTCACAATAAAATCATAAACCAATTGTGCTGCAGCGCAGGCATTGATATCCCAATGGCGATAGTCGTCAAAATCTTCTGGTTCAAGATGATGATCGATCATAATCTTTTTGGCACCAGCGGCCCTAACTAATTCGCCTAATTCATTAATACGGCTTAAGGTATTAAAGTCAAGGCAGAATATGAGTGAAGCTTCATCCACCAGTTGCGCAGCCTTTTCCTGTGCTTCTGTAAAGATAATTACATCGCTGTTATTTGGCATCCAATGCAAAAAAGTAGGATAATCCGTTGGTGTAATTACTTTAACATGGTGGCCTTTCTGAATTAAATATCCATACAAACCCAGGGATGATCCCATCGCATCACCATCAGGCTTGTGATGCGTAGTGATCACAATACGTTGTGGCGTAGCCAATAATGTTTTTAATTCAGTTAGTGTAAGCATATATTTTTGCGCTGCAAAGCTAAGTAAATTTTGATTAGGATTTAAAGATTTTAGGATTAGCAGAATTATAGTTTTAAAAGAGATCATGTATATGGATAGTACTATTGGCTGGATCATCTATAAAACGAGCCTATAAGCTATTTTAAACTATTTTACCTTCTAATCTCTGCTGAAAAAATATGCTTATTGGTTATTCGTCAATTAAAACGTATTTTTGCAGAAAATTGATATCAAAACACAATGAGTACTAACAGAACTTTCACCATGATTAAGCCTGATGCTGTAGCAAACGGCCATATTGGATCAATCATTAACGACATTACTAATGCTGGTTTCAAAATCATTGCATTAAAATATACCAAACTTACACCAGAAACTGCTGGTCAGTTTTATGCTGTTCACGCTGAGCGCCCGTTTTATAAAGATTTAGTAAGCTTTATGTCTTCAGGACCAATTGTTGCCGCTATTTTAGAAAAAGACAATGCAATTGAAGATTTCAGAAAATTGATCGGTGCTACTAACCCAGCTGAAGCTGCTGAAGGTACAATCCGTCAGAAATATGCAAAATCGATTGATGCAAATGCGGTTCACGGATCAGATTCTGATGAAAATGCAGAAATTGAAGGTAACTTCTTCTTCAAAGCAGACGAACGTTTCTAACTGCCAACACAAAAAATTTACAATAAAACCCCGAATATTCGGGGTTTTATTGTTTTATCTATTTTGTATCTTTCGGCCTTAAATATGATCCATCAGTTATACCTGCTGGAATTAATTACAACATAAAACAAACAATGAAACGAATTTTATTAGCGGTATGTTTATCTGGTATCGCTGGTGCATCTTATGCGCAAACCAAAACAACAGCAAAAAAACCAGCTGTAAAAAAAACGACCGCAGTAACCAAAACATCAACTTTAAAAATGGGTGGCTTACAATCAGCCTTAGACTCTACCAGTTACGCTTTTGGCACATCAATCGGAGCCAGTTTAAAAACAACCGGCCTTTCTACCTTAAATTACGATGTATTGTTAAAAGGCCTGAAAGATTCATTTACCGGCGATAAGGTTTTGTTAACGCAACAGCAGGCCCAACAATGTATAAGCGAAGCGATAACAAAGGCATCATCAATAAAAAACAAGGCTGAAGAAGCTGCAAACAAAATTAAATATGCACCAATTATGAAAGAAGGACAAGATTTCTTAGAACAGAACAAAAAACGTGCGGGTGTACAAACCACTGCAAGTGGCTTACAATATGAGGTTTTAACTGCCGGTACCGGCGTTAAACCACAGGCTACAGATTCGGTACTGGTACATTATAAAGGCACTTTATTAAATGGAAAACAATTCGACAGTTCTTATGACAGAGGTGAGCCGATTTCTTTCCCGCTGAACCGGGTAATTCCGGGATGGACAGAAGGTGTTCAACTAATGCCTGCAGGTTCAAAATACAAATTCTTTATCCCGTACAACCTGGCTTATGGTGAACGCGGTGCAGGAGCAGACATTCCTCCTTACAGCACTTTGATTTTTGAAGTAGAACTGTTAAAGGTTAACGGGAAATAAATTGAAATGTGAGATGGTATATGAAATGGAAAATGTGAGGTAGACCATCTAATGAAATTACCAGAAATCGTCATCTCAGGCAAACATAGGCAGTTTGAGATGACGATTTTTTTTTGAAGACCATACTGTGCAGTCAGCTGTTACCAGCTGACTGTTTGTTTAAACAACCATGATTTTCAAAATGGACTTTTCCATTGTGTCAGATGGAAACATCCGACACCACATTTGCTGTGCGGTCAGCTGTTACCAGCTGACTGTTTGTTTAAACAAGAATGATTTTCAAAATGGACTTGTCCACTGTTTCAGATGGAAACATCCGACACCACATTTAACCCTATCTAAAGATGCTGAAACAAGTTCAGCAAGACGGAATCCACGAATTTTTAAAACTTTCTTCGCTATTCAATGTTAGCTATTACAAATTAACATGAATATGAAAAAAGCATTCCCTTTAGTACTGATTGCATTTTTATGCACCACCTTAAGCAGTTGTGAACTGGTAGAAGGTATATTTAAAGCCGGCGTTTGGGTAGGCGTAATTGTAGTGGTAGTAGTAGTGGCGCTGGTCATCTGGATTTTGGCCAAAATATTTGGCGGAGGCAGGAGTTAGTTTAGTCCTGAGTCCAAAGTCTATAGTTGTTAGTCGGGATGATCAGTCCTATTAAAATATAAAGGGCAGAAACTTTGAGCTTTTGCCCTTTTGTACCCCTTATAAAAACACCATTTCGGTAATCACCTCGCTACCGGCATGCTCATTCAGTTTCTGGATAATCCCCTGCCTTACCATAATCAGTTCGTTTTTGATCACGGAAGATTCTATCCTCAAAAAAAGTCGTTTATCATGAATGTAAATTTGCTTGGTTCTGTTGGCAATTGCAGTACCCATAATCTCAGGCCAGATGGATAAGATTGAGGTTTCATCGAACTTACGTCGTAAACGGTATACGTCAAGCATTTTGCCGATCGCATCTTTTAAGGTAACATCGTTGGGTTTACGCATTTTGTATCGTTCCGTTATCTACTTCGAACAAAGTTACATCAACTTCTATTTTTTCAAAAATAGATTTCACTCTTTCTTTCCCGGTATCTGTAATAAATATCTGTCCGAAATCATGGTGTGAAACCATTTGCATGAGTTTTTGAACGCGGTTATCATCCAGCTTGTCAAAAATATCATCTAACAAAAGTAAAGGTTTAAATCCTTTGTTTTTGGCGAGATAAGCATATTGTGCTATTTTTAAAGCTATTAAAAAAGACTTTTGCTGCCCTTGCGAACCAAACTTTTTTAAAGGCATCCCGCTGATCACAAAAGCCAGTTCATCTTTGTGGATACCAGTTGTGGTCCGCTCCAGTATACGATCTTTCTCTACCGACTTTTTTAACAACTCTTCAAAAGATGCATCATTCAATTGCGATTGATAGTTCAATTCTACAATTTCCTTGTTTTCAGTAAGATAGATATAGTATTGATTAAACAGTGGAATAAACTCATCCATAAAAGCTTTACGGACAGCAAATATTTTGTTGCCGGCTATAACCAGCTGTTCATCTAAAATTTCGAGCAGCGTAGGATCATATTTTCTGGTAATGGCAATCTGTTTTAGCAAAGCATTCCGGTTCAACAGGATGCGGTTGTAGGTAATCAGTTGATCCAGGTAATGTGCATCGGTTTGCGAAATCACATTATCGATAAACTTTCTCCGCTCCTCGCTACCTTCCATAATCAGGTTTACATCATAGGGAGAAACCATTACCACGGGAAAAAGGCCAATATGATCAGCCAGTTTTTCGTATTCTTTTTTATTGCGTTTAAACTGCTTTTTCTGGTTTCGCTTTACACCACAAGAAATTTTTTCGTTTTTTTCATTACGGTCAAAATCGCCCTGGATCATAAAAACCTCTTCATTGGTTTTGATCTGCTGGCTATCGATGGGATTAAAGTAACTTTTACATAAACAGAGGTAGTGAATCGCATCAAGCATATTCGTTTTGCCAGCGCCGTTATTACCCGTAAATACGTTTACAGTTTCCGAGAAATGGAGATCTGCATCTGTATAATTCTTAAAATTTAAAAGGGTAATGTTTTTTAACCACATAAATATGTCACAAATTTACCCTTTTTTAACTTCTTAAAACCCATTGTTTAAAATAAACGTTAATAAGATTTAAAAAAATTGTACTTTCATCGCAAGGAGGAATCAATGGTTGCACAAAAAATGCTGGAAGGAAATGTTCTATGGTCTTATGATCATGAACTAAACAGCAATAAAAATTCGAACTGGGTAAAAAAAATAGCGGAGTTATTTTCATTTTTAAAACCTGTCCATAATCACGAGGGCGACATTTTACTAGCCTCCAATGGTATTTTCATTACCGGGGATGAACAATTGGAACTACCATTATCCCATATTGAAGAGGTTTATATGGGATTCGACGATTTATTTCCAGCTTCATCAGCCAAAAACTTTGGTGCATTCTGGCAGCCAATCAGAATCAGGTCTGTGTTAAGCAATTCTGAAAGCCAAACCGTGTACCTGGTCATTAACCATACCGGGATTTTTAGCGATAACCAAACCTGGTTTAATACACTTATTAGCTTGCTACGCTAATGGCCTTGATGATTTTACGAACTGAACGCCTAATTAACTAATGTTTAATTAAATACTTCAAAATAAAGGTTGATACTTTGATTGAAAAATGTATTTTTGCAATCTTAAATTTTTTAAACAAACATGTCTACAACAGATAACCAGACAATTCAACCAACTAAAAAAGGTTCATTTTTACAAGAGAATAATAAGAGCTTACTGTTTATCGCAGGTGCTGTAGTTTTATTAGTTTTAATATATCTTTGGTATCAAGGCGTGTATTTAAAAGGCCGTGCTGAAGAAGCAGCCAGCAAAATGTATAAAGCAGAGCAGTTTGTTGGTGTAGATTCATTATCGAACAGAGCAGTTAAAGGCGAAGGTGGTTACCCGGGTTTTGAGCAGATTGCTAAAGAATATGATAACACCAAATCGGCAAACTTAGCTAACCTTTATTTAGGTGGCATTTACTTACGTAAAGGCGAATATAAACAAGCAATAGAGGCATTAAGCAAATATAGCGCTACCGGAAGCCCGGTTGCAGATCCATTGGCTTTAGGTTTATTGGGTGATGCTTACAGCGAATTGAAAGACTACAAACAAGCGACCACCTATTATAAAAAAGCGGCTGATAAAGCCAGTAAATTTACCTCACCTATGTTTTTAAAGAAGCTAGGATTGGTTAATGAAAGCCAAAATGATTTTAAAGGTGCGGTTGAAGCTTATACCAAAATAAAAACGCAATATCCTGAGAGCGCAGAAGCACAATTAATTGACGCTTACATTGCAAGAGCTCAGGAAAAAGTTAAATAAACAAAACTAAACATACTTAGCGGAAAGACCATCGAAAGATGGTCTTTTTTTGTTTAGCAGCTTTTAAAATAATTCCGTCATTTCGACTGAAGTGCAACGAAATGGAGAAATCTATAACAGGAGCTAATACATCGTTCAGTTGTATTAAAAATGACAAACCCATTCCATGTTTTGTGCCTCACCAAACTGCATAAAAAATTTCTTCTTTCTTTTTCTGGAAATCAGGTACAGATGCGTTTAGGTTGCTGCAGTCCCGCTCTCCGTTAATCCGATGCGTGATTAATCTGATATGGTAAATTTTAGAAAAGCATCAGAACCACTGCAATCCCTTAGCTTTAGGGGGCAAATACAGTAAGACGAATTGGGTTTTGAAACATTCTGACAAATAACGGCATATTAGCGGACTATGCTATTCAACCCTTTAATAACAGCATAGACACTGCCATTTTAGACCTGATTGAAATGGAAAGCCCACAGCGCAGCGATGACTTGAAATAAAAAGCAGGACGAACCTTAAAAGAAGTTCTGCAATTGCTCTTCAAAAAAGCTACCCTCATTCCATGTTTGGTGGCTCACCAAACAGCGTAAGAACTCACTTCTTTTTTTTGGAAATCAGGTACAGATACGTTCAGGTTGCTGCAGTCCGTTCTTGATTTAATCTGATAGGTAATTTATCAAAAACATCGGAACCACTGCAATCGGGCTTAGATGGCAAATAAAGTAAGACGATTTGGGTATTGAAAGATTCTGATAAATAACGTGTATTAGCAGACTATGCTATTCAACACTTTAATAACAGTATAGACATTGCCATTTTAGACCTGATTGAAATGGAAAGCAGGATGAACATTAAAAGAGCTACTGTAATTGCTCATCAAATGACCTTTTTTGGACTACACTCCTTTGAGATTTAAATTGCAAAAGATCCTGCGCTCAGGATGACAGTATGGACAGTTAGCACATTAACTACCTATTTATTAAAAGCTGTCATGGTATGGGCAGGTCCAATGGTAACGAAGCTTTTAATCAACTCTACACTTTTATCAATTAATGCAGGAAGTTCTAACTGTTCATTTTTATCAAACAAACCCAATACAAAATCTATTTGCCTGCCTTTAGGGTAATCGTTTCCGATGCCGAAGCGTAGACGCGCATAGTTTTGTCCACCGCAAACCTCTTCTATGCTTTTTAGTCCATTATGACCGGCGCTGGAACCCTGCAGTTTCAACCGGAGCTTTCCAAGCGGCAACGCAAGATCATCGACAACAACCAGCACATTTTCCGGTGCTATTTTTAATTCCTTCATCCAGTAGTTCACGGCCTTACCGCTCAGGTTCATAAAGGTGGTCGGTTTAATTACATGCAGTTTTTTACCTTTAAAACCAACCTCAGCATAATAGGCCAAACGGATATTGTCGAAACTACCACCTAAGCCTTTAACCAATTCATCGGCGATATCAAAGCCGATATTATGCCTGGTGTGCGCATACTCCGGTCCGATATTTCCTAAGCCAACTATAAGATATTTCATGGAAGCAAAGATAAAAAAAAGTCCGAAGTCAGGAGTCTGAAGTCGGGAGGCTAAACCACTAATTTCCAAACAACCTCTTGATGAAGAGTGAGGCAGTTAGCAATAAAGATATGGCAGAACTAACCTCATATCAATAAAAAAAGCGTTCCGACCTAAATCGAAACGCTAATCTTGAAATCAGGAAATCCTAAGAATACTGATTATTTTTTACCTTTTGCAGCTTCAGTTTCTGCTTGTTTTAATGCTCTAGACATTGCAACAGAAACGATGGTATCTTCAGGAGTATTAGTGATTACATATTTGTCACCTTGAAGGTCACGAACACGGAATAAACTACCAACTTCTAATTTCTCTAAGCTTACTTCTACGTTTTGCGGCATGTTAGCTGGTAAAGCTTTAACACGTAGTTTACGTAATTTCTGGATTAACTTACCCCCCATTTTAACACCTGGAGAAGTTCCTGTTAATTTAACCGGGATCTCCATAACGATTTCTTTATCGTCAAATAACTGAAGAAAATCGATGTGCAATAATACATCGGTAAGTGGGTGGAACTGAGTATCTTTTACGATAGCCTTGGTTTTGGCACCGTTAACATCGATTTCAACAAAGTTTACTTCCGGGGTATAAATAACATCTCTTAAATCAGCAATAACCACAGCTAAGTGTTGTTGCTCTTTTCCACCATACAATACCGCCGGAACTTTACCTTCGTAACGAAGTTCCTTGGCATCGCGTTTCCCTACGTTCTCTCTTGGAGAACCGCTAATTGCGATTGTTTTCATTTTATATTTATTTATTAGTAGTAAGTATTAAGTATCCAGACCTTAAGCCTTCAACCTTATTTTAAACTCTCTTTTTTTTAACTGATTAATTGTTGTAATTGGTTAACTGATGGTAAATCTACAATTAACCGATTAATCAATTTATACGATTAACCTCACTATACTCTAAACAGGTCACTAATTGAACCATGTTCGTTTACATTAGCAATTGCCCTTGCAAATAAACTGGCTGTGCTTAGCACCCTGATTTTCGAACTTTCCCTTTTCAGCGGGATCGTATCTGTAACGATCAGTTCAGTTAATACCGAATTTTCTACCGTTTCAACGGCTTTGCCAGATAATACAGCGTGTGTACAAACTGCCCTCACACTTGCTGCGCCGTTTTCCATAATCAAAGCAGCAGCTTTCGATAAAGTTCCGGCAGTATCGCAAATATCATCAATCAGTACCACGTCCTGTCCGGTTACATCCCCAATAATCGACATCGATTCGATTTCATTTGCACGTTTACGGCGCTTATCACAAATAATTACCTCAGCATTAAAAAACTTGGCAAAAGTACGTGCCCTGTATGAACCGCCCATATCTGGCGATGCAATGGTTAAGTTTTTTAAACCTAAGCTTTTGATATAAGGTACAAAGATTACCGATCCATCGAGGTGATCAACCGGGATATCAAAGAAACCCTGTATCTGTGCAGCATGTAAATCCATCGTCATGATGCGGTGAATACCTGCTGATTTCAATAAGTTGGCCACCAATTTGGCACCGATTGCTACACGTGGCTTGTCTTTTCTATCCTGACGGGCTAAACCATAATAAGGAACAACTGCTGTAATATAATGTGCAGATGCCCTTTTAGCAGCATCAACCATAAGCAAAAGTTCCATTAAATTATCGCTAGGCTGATAAGTTGACTGGATTAGAAAAACATCACTACCCCGGATTGACTCATCAAAAGAAGGCTGAAATTCTCCATCACTGAATTTGTGAATGGTTACGCTACCAAGTGGCTTGCCGTAATGCTCGGCAATTTTAAGTGATAATCCTTTAGAACCTGTTCCGGAAAAAAGCTTTACCGGGTTAAACTGCAATGGCATGGGTTCGTGTAGTTACGGTTAAAAAAAATCGGATCATGCCTATTTAAAACATGATCCGTTATTAAATTTTAGTTGTCCGACCTGGATTCGAACCAAGACAAACGGTACCAAAAACCGTTGTACTACCCTTATACTATCGGACAAGCTTTATCAAAGATATTCTCTTTGAAAGGGAATGCAAATGTAGGAACCTTATTTTAAATATGCAAGAGTGATTTTAAAATATTTTTAATTTCTTTCCCGCTGTTCCTGTTTGCGATGCAAAGATAAAAAAATCATCATATAGCATGCAACATTTTCTTTTTTTATGTGACTTTTTTTAATACGAACCACTTAAATCATTTATTATCAAAGACTAAAATTAAACTATGAATTACTCAAGGATCAACACCATTGGAGGCTGGCTCTGTTTTGTTATTGCCGCTTTTACGTACATTTTAACCTTAGATCAATCTGTAAGTTTCTGGGACTGTGGCGAATTCATTTCTTCTGCCTTCCGGATGGAAGTAGTTCACCAGCCAGGCGCTCCAATAGTATCCATGATCCAAAAGTTATTTTCGATATTCGCTTTTGGCGATAAAACCAGGGTTGCCTATTTCATTAATATATCTTCTGCGCTTGCAAGTGCTGGCACTATTCTATTTCTGTTCTGGACCATTACTGCACTGGCCAGGAAAACAGTCATTAAAAAAGGCGAAAAAATCAGCAATCAAAAAATAATCGGCATAATGGGGGCCGGTTTTGTTGGCGCTTTGGCCTATGCTTTTTCTGACAGTTTCTGGTTTTCAGCTGTAGAGGCTGAAGTTTATGCCATGTCATCACTCTGTAGCGCCATTGTATTCTGGGGTATATTAAAATGGGAATCACAGGCTGATGAACCAAAATCAGACCGTTGGCTACTTTTTGTGGCTTACATAATGGGGATATCAATTGGTGTACACATTTTAAACCTGCTTACTATTCCCGCATTAATATTTGTTTATTATTTCAAAAAGAATCAATCACCCAATTGGAAAGGTATTTTAAAGGTATTCCTTATTTCAATAGCTGTATTGGCGGCGGTACAATTTGGAATCATTCAATATGTAATATCTTTTGCCGCAAGCTTCGATTACTTCTTTGTAAACACCATGGGTTTAGGCTTTGGAACAGGGATATTGTTTTTTGCAGTGTTCCTAATCGGGGGACTGGTTTACGGTATCCGCTATTCCATCCTTAAAAATAAAAGGGTTTTGAACCTGGTGATGTTGTTTACCGTCTTGCTACTTTTTGGGTATAGCTCTTTTGCGCTTCTCATCATCAGGGCACAGGCTAAACCAAATTTAAACAACTATAATGTAGATAATGTATTCTCGTTTTCGAGATATGTGAGTCGCGACCAATACGGCGACAGACCCTTGCTTTATGGCGAAAACTACAATTCAGAAAAAATCGGAATTAAAGAAACAGGCAAGATTATCCGTAAAGGCGATAAAAAATACGAACCAGCAGGCACAAAATCGGAATATGTTTTTGCCGATAAAACTTTACTGCCACGCATGTATAGCGACAAACCTGAACATGTTAATTTTTACAAAAGCTACATGGGTTTTGACGACGAACATAAACCTACCCTATTGGATAATTTGAAATATATGTTTTCTTTCCAGACCGGACAAATGTACATGCGCTATTTCATGTGGAATTTTGTAGGCAGACAGGATAATGAAGATGGACAACTTGGCGGGAAAGACGGTAATTGGCTCAGTGGTGTAAAACCTTTGGATGCGATCAGGCTGGGCAATCAAAAAAACCTTCCACCATCCATTGTAGAGAACAAAGCATATAATAGATTTTTCTTTCTGCCCTTAATTATCGGCTTAATTGGCGCCGTTTGGCATTTTAAGCGCAACCAAAAAGATGCAGGTGTTATCGGTTTACTTTTTGTATTTACCGGGGTGGCCATAGTGGTTTACTTAAATTCTGTTCCTGTTGAACCCCGCGAAAGGGATTATGCTTATGTAGGTTCGTTTTATGCTTTTGCCATCTGGATCGGTTTAGGGGTACTGGGATTAAAGGATTGGTTTTCACAAAAACTAACGCCCTTGCGCGCCAGTATTTTTGCTACGGTTATAGCTTTATTTGGCGCCCCGATCATTATGGCCAACCAGGGCTGGGACGACCACGACCGTTCTGACAGTCACATGGCTAGAGACATGTCTGTCAACTACCTAAAATCCTGCGCACCTAATGCCATCTTGTTTACCTATGGCGATAATGACACCTATCCGGTTTGGTATGCACAGGAAGTAGAAAATATCCGTCCGGATGTGCGGGTGGTGAATTTAAGCTTATTTACTGCCGACTGGTATATTGACGGTATGCGAAAAAAACAAAATGAATCTGCCCCTTTACCGATCACCCTTAAACATGAGCAATACGTTGAAGGCACAAGGGATATCATGTATTTCCAGAATTATAAAATTGCACAGCACATTGAGTTACAGGAAATTTTAGATGTGTTGCTGTCCGATCATGACGAGGATAAGGTAACCATGACAGATGGCTCTAAATACAATGTATTACCTACAAAGAACCTAAAACTGGCAGTAAGCCCACAACAGGTACTCGATACCGGAACCGTTCCAAAAGAAGATGCCGGAAAAATAGCAAGCAGTATGGAATGGACTTATAATTCGAATTTTGTAACCAAAGGTACTTTAGCTCTGTTTGATATTTTAACGCACAATAACTGGGAACGGCCGATTTATTTTAGCGGCGCCATGCCAGACGAGCAATATTTAGGGCTTAACAAGTACCTTTATTCTGAAGGTTTAAACAAAAGATTACTTCCGTTAAAACCTGATACGGCCATTACACAGGATTTTGATCGCGTAAACCTGAAACCGATGTACAACAACCTGATGAATGTGTATGGCTTCGGCAACATTAAATATGCCAATCATTTAGACAGACAATCTGCCGATGATGTAGCCATGATATCTAACATGTTTAATGGTTTATTAACCGGACTAATTAATGAGGGTAAAATTGTCGAAAGCAAAAAAGCGGTAAATAAATACTTTGAAGTAATTCCGGCTAAATTTTACAGCAGGCGCCAGGTAATGAGCACGTATTATTTTACCGAAAACCTGTATCGGTTAAATGATTTAAACCGGGCGAATGCTATGATCAAAAAAACGGCCGATTATGTAGGAAAGGAACTCACCCATCTTGCTGATGTTTCGGAAAGCAAAAACCAGTTATCATCAGAACAGGATGTGCGTTTCTACCTTGGTTATTTAGGCCAGATGGTCAAACTGACCAATGCATTTAAACAGGCAAGCCTGAGTAAAAACCTCGAAAAACAATATAATGATCTGGTTGTAAGATTTACTCCTTTTGCTGCAGGATAGGCAAAAAACATGCTAAATGTAACCCATAAGCAGATTTCACCTTTTTGCTTATGGGTTTTTACTTTCCAATAAATTAAAATCCTTTATGTTAAAGCCCTTAAGCCGTTAAAAATTGTTAAATCAATGCAAAAATTTACCTGTTTTATCGACTAGAATAGTTAATTTCGGCAGCATTTTTATGTGAAAACATTTTTTAATATCATTAAACAAACCAATGAATTATTCAAAAGTTAATAATATAGTAGGCTGGATCTGCTTTTTAATTGCTACACTAACTTACGTTTTAACCTTAGAGCCTTCTGCCAGTTTTTGGGACTGTGGTGAATTTATCGCATCGGCATTTAGAATGCAGGTTGTTCACCAGCCTGGTGCGCCTTTATTCTTAATGATCCAACGTTTCTTTTCTATTTTTGCAGCGGGTGATTTAACCAAAATTGCTTACTGGATGAACGTGGGTTCGGCTGTTTCGAGTGGGGCAACTATCTTGTTTTTATTTTGGACCATTACCGCATTGGCTAAAAAAACAATACTAAAAGCTGGTGAAGAATTAACTACAGGCAAGTTAATCAGTATTATGGGTGCAGGCGCTGTTGGTGCTTTGGCCTATACTTTTTCTGATAGTTTTTGGTTTTCAGCGGTAGAATCTGAGGTGTATGCACAATCATCATTGTTTACCGCCATTGTATTCTGGGCTATACTTAAATGGGAGGCGCATGCAGATGAGCCGAGAGCGGACCGCTGGTTATTGTTTATTGCCTATATTATGGGTTTATCAATCGGTATCCACTTACTAAACCTGTTAACCATCCCAGCACTTGCTTTTGTTTACTATTTTAAAAGAACCGATAAAGCAACCACATCCGGAATTATCAAAACACTTCTGGTAGGTATCCTGATCTTGGCAGTAATTCAATATGGTATTATCCAATATCTTGTATCATTCGGTGCTTATTTCGATCTGTTCTTTGTGAACACATTGGGTATGGGCTTCGGAACAGGTGTATTGTTCTTCGCTATATTATTGATCGGCGCCCTGGTTTGGGGAATCCGTTATTCGATCAAGCATCAAAAGAAATTATTAAATTTAGGTTTAATCTCTACTGTTCTAATCATTTTCGGTTATGCCTCTTTCGCAATGATCATCATCAGGGCAAAGGCTGATCCAAACTTAAATAACAGTGCGCCTAAAGATGCTTTCTCTTTCTTAAGTTACCTAAACCGTGAGCAATATGGCGATAGACCATTGGCCTATGGACCAAACTACAATTCTGAAAGAACAGGTGTAACTGAAGGTAAAACCATCTGGAGAAAAGGTAAGGATAAATATGAAGTGGCGGGTAAAAAAACCGACTACGAATACAACAACAATACCTTATTGCCACGCATGTACAGTGACGACCCTAGACATGCCAGTTTTTATAAAGAATGGATGCACTTAGATGACAGCAAACATCCGAATGTAGTTGACAATGTTGGCTTTTTGGCCAGCTACCAGATCGGTTATATGTATATGCGTTACTTCTTCTGGAATTTCGTTGGTCGCCAGAACGATGAGCAAGGCCAGGGCAGCGGATTTGAAGGCGAATGGATTAGTGGTATTAAACCATTTGATAGCTGGTTACGTGGTGATCAAAGTCATTTGCCACCATCAACGGTTGATAATAAAGCTTACAACCGCTTCTTCTTTTTACCGTTGATTATGGGCATAATCGGTGCATTATGGCATTTTAAACGCAACCAGAAAGATGCTGGTGTAGTAGCTTTGTTGTTCTTTTTTACAGGTATCGCGATTGTATTATACTTAAATCAAAAGCCTTTAGAGCCTCGTGAACGGGATTACGCTTATGTAGGTTCTTTCTATGCCTTTGCCATATGGATTGGGTTAGGAGCCCTGGGAATTAAAGAATGGCTGTTTAAAAAATTAACCCCAACTGCCGGAGCTATTGGCGCCACAGTAATTGGCTTACTGGCCGCACCGGTTATCATGGCCGAGCAGGGATGGGATGACCACGACCGTTCTACCAAACTGGTTCCACATGATATTGCTTATGATTACCTGCAATCATGTGCGCCAAATGCCATCTTATTTACTTATGGTGATAATGATACCTACCCACTTTGGTATATCCAGGAAGTAGAAAATGTTCGCCCTGACGTACGTATTGTAAACTTAAGTTTATTTGATACAGATTGGTACATCAACGGTTTAAGGCAAAAACAAAACGAATCTGCCCCATTGCCAATTACCATGAAGCCTGAGCAATATGTACAGGGAGAGAGAGACGTGATGCCATATGATGATTATAAAATTGCGGGTAGCGTGGAGCTTAAAAACGTAGTTGATTTATTGTTATCAAACGATGAGAGCGATAAAGTACCGATGCAGGATGGAACAAAATCTAATTTCCTGCCTACTAAAAACCTTAAAATTACGGTAGATCCACAGCAAGTAATCAGTACCGGAACGGTGCCTGCAGCAGATGCTTCAAAAATTACCACCACAGTGGATTGGAAATTTAATAAAGGTTACGTGACCAAAGGAACTTTGGCCATGTTCGACATCCTGGCACATAACAACTGGAAACGCCCGATTTATTTCGCTTCCACTGTTCCTTCTGAGCAATATAACGGTTTAGATAAGTATTTATACAGCGAAGGTTTAGCTTTGCGTTTATTGCCGCTTAAAGCCGACACAACCGCATCTGAGGATAGACCGGAGCAATTGAACACGCCTGTTTTATATAATAATGTGATGAATAAGTTTAAGTGGGGAAATATGAAAACAGCTAAATATTTAGATCCACAATCATCAGATGATACATTTATTTTCACCAACATCTTCAGCAGCTTAACCAACAGCTTAATTAAAGAAGGTAAAATGGATGAAGCCAAAAAAGTGGTGGATAAATATTATGCGGTAATGCCGGATAAATTCTTCGGCATCCGTACAGTTGTTGTAAAATTCTATATGGCTGAAAACCTATATAAATTAGGTGAAACTGCCAGAGCCAATGATATTTTAGACAAATCAGGCGATTACATCAATAAAGAATTGAATTACCTGGCCGATATTTCACAATCAAAAGGTTTAACCGGATCACAGAATATCCAAACCGGCTTATACTATCTGGACCGCATGATTAAAACGAGCAAAGCTGCTGGACAGGATAAGTTGAGCGATAAATTGCAAAAGACTTTCAATAACCTGGAAGGCCGTTTATCCATGTTTTTTCCACAACAAGGTCCACAACAATAAAGGGATCTGAAAATAGTTTACCGAGCAGCTGCATTCATTTGTAGCTGCTTTTTTGTTTGCTTGCGCTCGTTTCTAACGAGTGCAGTAATAGCCTTACGATTTCATCGTAAAGATGATATAAATTTAAATTAGGATGTAAGTCGTAAATATGATTAACTATCTAAATGCTCTTTAGAACAAGCGTTAGCAATTATGATTTTTCTGAATAAATAAATATTTTTATTAAATGTCAGATCAATACCAAGCCAGAGATCCAGAAGGCATCTATTTTTTAACTTTTACAATTGTAGATTGGGTCGATATTTTTACACGTATTTCTTATAAAGAAATCATAATCAACTCGCTAAAATATTGCCAATCTAACAAAGGACTAAAACTTTACGCCTATTGCTTAATGACGAATCATATACACCTCATTGCATCAGCCAATGGAAATAAAAAGCTTTTTGAAATTATAAGAGATTTTAAAAAGTTTACGAATAGGGCAATCATCACAGAAATTAACTCTGGAAATGAAAGCAGGAAAAAGTGGCTGTTGAATAAATTTGAATTCGCAGGAAGATATCTTACAAGAATTGAGAATTATAAGGTATGGCAAGACGGTTACCATGCAGTTGAGATAATCAGTTCGGAGTTTACATTTCAAAAGTTAAATTACATCCATCAAAATCTGGGTACTGCAGGGATTGTATCAGAGCCCGAACACTATATTTACAGTTCAGCATCGAATTATTGTAATTTGGGCGGTCCAATAGATGTTGAATTATTGGATTTTAATTAATATCGAAAGCTTTTACATGTACTTGCTAAACGAGTGCAACAATAGCCCTACGATTATATCGTAAAAGATTGCTAAAATTAAAGCATCTAAGTCGTAAATACGACTAAATATTTACACGCTCGTTAGAAACGAGCGTGAGCGTGCCCTCTCAGGTTTTTGAAACCTGAGAGGTTTATAAAGCACAAAAAAATCCCGTTCAGCATGGCCAAACAGGATTCAAATTTATTTTAGTTAATGATTATTCGTTTACTACACCCATTTCACAGAATTTCTCAATCCTTTGCTCAATCATCTTATCTGTTTTCAATTTGCCCAAAACGGCCAAATCCTTTACGATATATTCTTTTAATGTTTTACCCATTAACTCTGGATCCTGATGCGCACCACCAAGCGGCTCAGGAATAATGCCATCGATTAGTTTGTTACCAAACATATCATCAGAAGTCAATTTTAAGCACTCAGCAGCTTTTTCTTTAAAATCCCAGCTTCTCCATAAAATAGAAGAACATGATTCAGGAGAAATTACTGAATACCAGGTGTGTTCTAACATATATACCTTATCGCCTATTCCTATACCCAAAGCACCTCCGGAAGCACCTTCACCTACTACAATGCAAATGATCGGCACACGCAGAACCGACATTTCCAATAAATTTCTGGCAATAGCTTCACCTTGTCCACGCTCCTCGGCCTCTAAACCAGGGTAAGCACCCATTGTATCGATAAAAGAGATCACCGGCTTGTTAAATTTTTCAGCCAGACGCATTAAACGCAACGCTTTGCGGTAACCTTCCGGATTGGCCATACCAAAATTGCGAAACTGGCGCTCTTTGGTATTTTTACCTTTCTGATGACCGATAATCATTACCGTTTGACCATTTATAGAAGCAAAACCGCCAACAATAGCTTTATCATCTTTAACCGTTCTGTCGCCGTGCATTTCAATAAAATCATCACAGATCATATTGATATAATCAAGGGTTTGCGGGCGATCTGGATGACGGCTCATCTGAACCTTGTTCCAACCGGTTAAATTTTTATATAAATTATTGGTAGTTTCATCTAATTTACCATCAAGTTCATCCAAAGTGGCAGACATATCTACCTTGGTTTTTTCGGCAACTTGCTTAACCTTTTCTATCTGCTGAACTAAATCGGCAATAGGTTTCTCAAAATCGAATGATGTTTTTATTTGCTGCATAATTGAACCACAAAAATAAGTAATTATTTTTGGTTTGCAGCCAACAGTTTTTTGTTTACGTATTTAGGCAGAAAAATCGTGTCAGCCTAAAGAAAAATAGCTTTTTACTATTTTTTAATCATCATGGTTTGGAAAGCAATTGCAGTAGTGCTTTGGTTTGGTTCCGTCCCGCCCCCGTTTCTGCCGATTGAAAAAATCGGCATCTCACTCCGATCGGGTTTAGATTACTCCTGTTCTCGCAACTATGCCGGGTTTCCGTGCCACCGCCCTAACCTACCTAGCCCTGATTGAAGTGAAGATCCTTTTTTGTCACCCTGAGCGAAGTCGAAGGGCAAAAAAGATCGGAGCGCAAAGCAGGACGAACATCAATTATTACACTACACCTGCGCTCCTATAACCCAAAAATACTGACAAATGAATAGCCATGTGTATAGGAATTTATCAACGCTAATTTTTTAGAACTTAGCGGCCTCGCCTGCTTTTGGTAATGCTTTTTTAATAAATTCACGGATGTGGTTATTCGCCATTTTCAGATCATCTTTACGTAGGTACATCATGTGCCCACTGCGATAACCTTCCCAGCTCATGCGGTCTTGCAGTTTACCTGCAGCATCTAACTGCCACATGCTGTATTTCGCATTAAAATAATCGCAGGCACCATCATAATAACCCGATTGCACCAATAAATGTAAATACGGATTCTGCGCCATGGCCTGGCGGAGGTTATCGCCGGTCTGGTCTCCGGATTTGTCCCATGGGTAAACGGAACCAAACATATTGTATTTCAAATCGGTTTTATAATTCAGCTCGTTGCGGATATACATATTAATGGCTGGCGTAAAAGAATGCAACCAGGAGGTAAGTTCAGCATTATAATCTGGTGCTTCGCCAGCGCTCATTTTATCAATCCCCCGATAGCGAGAATCTAAGCGACCAACAGTAAAACCTTTATCCCTCAATAACTCTTTCCAAAAGAAATCGGTTGGTACGTTAAGGTTATAATCTAAAATTACTTTTTCGGAAAGGCCGGAGTAACGCGCCATTTTTAGGGCAATGGCTTTCTTTTTATCTGCACTTAACATTCCTCCCTGCGAAATGGCCGGGATGAGCTCATTTATGGTAAAACTTTCCACTTCCGGAAGCATGGCTGTTAAATCTTTGCTTTGTAAATCGGTCGCCAAAGCTTTATGGTACCAGGCTGTTGCAGCAAAATATGGTAAACGCAAAGCAGCGTCAACCGGGCCGCTACGTTCAATACCTAATTCGGTTGGCGAAACCAACACCACACCGTTCAGGTACATCCATTGGCTGTTCTGCAGTTCTAAAGCTAAGCCTGAAACGCGCGTAGTGCCATAACTTTCGCCAATTAAAAATTTAGGCGAGGCCCATCGGTTATTGCGGGTTACGAAGGTATTGATCCACTCGGCCAGGTATTTAATGTCGGCACGTACACCGAAGAATTTATTGGTTGGAATATCTTTGCTCACCGCTCTCGAATAGCCTGTGTTAACGGGATCGATGTATACGATATCTGCCACATCTAAAATAGAATACGAATTTTCCTTATAACCATAAGGTTGGACAGGATAACCTTCATCATCAATATTCAAAACCACCGGACCGGTATAAGCAATGTGCATCCATACAGAAGCAGAGCCCGGACCACCATTAAAAGAGATCACCAAAGGACGTTTATCCCGGCTTTGTACATCACTCCGTTCGTAATAGGTGTAGAATAAACCTGCAATCGGTTTTCCATCTTCATCCCAAACCGGTAAGGTACCGGTAGTAGCCTTATACGGAACGGACTTTCCATCAATGTTCACCGAATGATTGGTAACCACTGTACTCTCCACTTTAATGTTCCTTTCATTCGCTGAAGATTTAGGTTCATCTTTAATGGTTACCGGCGTAGTGTTTACGGTTTCTTTAGATTGGTTTTTTCTGGGACTTTGTTGTGCGTATGCGCAAATACCGATACTTAACAAGGCAGCAAGTATAAATCTGAGTTTCATGAAGTTTGGTTTGGTCCCTAAATATCAAACTATTATCGTATTAATCAAAAAAGCACATTAGAATTGTTACCATAAAAGCATTGATGAGAAAAGATAATGGATTGAAGCTTTATAAATGATAGCAATAGGCTGGCTCATAATTGTAATTTACTTCAAACTTGGCACGTAGAGCTTCCAATAGAACGTTTATCATCTCGGCCGCAGCAACACAAAGTGGAGCGATCTACCAAAAGATTTCTCCACTGCGTTACTCCGCCCGAAAGAAGGATCACATAAGCGAATTACTCTTCAAGAGGATAATTTTATATTTATGATTCAGCCTTTTGGATAAAAAAAATTACTTTAATGCTGTTTTACTAAAAATATGGTACTCTCCAGGCGCTAAAGTTTGGGTGTAGCTGTTGGTGCTCAAATTAATACTACCACCAACTGCATCGATCCAGGTTCCAGCAGACCCGAAATCAATATTGGCTGCCTGGCTCACTACATCAAAATTACCAACCACCACAACAGTGTTAGTTCCTTCAGTTAACTTGATATATTTGACGCCGCCAGCAAGGTTATATGTCGAATTGCTTGAATTAAAAATACTGTTATTTTTTTTGAACCTGATAAACCTGGCATAAGCATCGTATAATGCCTTACGGTTCGGATCGCTGTAATAATCCCATTTAATAGGTTTTTCACCTGTCCGCCCGTTAAAATCGATACTGATATCGTAACCCAATTCACCAAACTGCCATACCATTTTAGGTCCTGGGATGCTGAATAAAAAGGCTGCTATGAGTTCTTCTCTTTTTAACGAAGTAGCCAGGTTTCCTTTAATTACATAACTTCCGGAAGCATTGCCGTAGGTAATATTCTTAAAATTTAAGCGCTCCTCGTCATGACTTTCGCCATAGCCAACTAAGTTTTCCGATTTAGCGAAGCCATGGTTGGCATAAAAACCCCATTGAAAATTAGAATTATCCAACCAGCCCATTGTAGCCTCATTCATGTTATAATTCATATTGTTCCAGAGCATCATGCCCTCATCAGCCAGTACCTTCTCTTCAGATTCTTCTGCAAAATGTTCCAAAATCACATAAAAATTAGGGTCTAAACTTTTGATATAGCCATTGTAATCTTTCCAAATGGCAACACGGCCAGCATCGTACAACCTGAACTGTGCATCATCCGTTGATTGTTTCTGTGTAAATCCCTTTGAAAGATCAAAACGGAAACCATCAATTTTATATTGTTGCATCCAGAACTTCATCACGTCTTTCGAGAATTTTTTGGTCGCCGCACTTTCATGGTTAAAATCATAACCAACATTAAACGGATGTTTCGCATCCACATTAAACCATGGACTATTTGCTGTAGGTTTCGAGCCATCAAAATACAACTGCACCATCGGCGACTGACCAAAAGAGTGGTTTAACACTATATCCAAAATCACAGCAATGCCACGTCCATGGCACTCATCAATAAAATTCTGTAATGCGGTTTTGGTGCCATAATATTTATCGGGCGCAAAATAAAATGATGGATTGTAGCCCCAGCTTAAATTTCCTTCAAATTCGTTTACCGGCATTAATTCGATTGCATTAATACCTAAACCGATTAAATAATCGAGTTTTGCCAAAGTTGAGGCATAGTTATGATCAGCAGTAAAATCGCGTATCAATAATTCGTAAATCACCAGGTTATTTTTTTCAGGACGGGTAAAACCGGTATTTTTCCAGGTATAAACGGGTTGATTAGCCTGCATTACACTTACAATTCCTGTTGTTTTACCTGTTGGATAGGCTTTTAAATTAGGATAGGTGGCTGCTGAAATGTATTTATCATTATCAGGATTGAGTATTTTCTCGCAATAAGGGTCGGCAACTTTTAAGTTTCCGTCTACATAAAACTGATAGGCATACTCTGTAGATGGATTTAAATTATCTACCTGAGTCCACCAATAATTTCCATCTGGTGTATTTTTCATGGGTAAGCTGGTGGTAGACCAATCGTTAAATTCACCAATCAACGATACGGATTTTTTACCTGGTGCATAAAGTGTTACAATGGCCGATGTTCCATTGTTGGTAAACACCACACCATCTCTGGCTCCCGCAGGCAGATCAGCTTTCTGATCGGTTGGTGTAGGCTCTAAGCCGCCATCTGACGCTTTTTTACAGGCGGTACTAAATGCGGTTAATAATAGTAAAAAGTAAACAATCGTTTTTGCTCTTTTTATTTCGAGCAGATACGAACCAAGGCGGTTAATATTTTTTTTCATTTGGTTAGGTTATTTTTGGTTTTTACCCCAGAGAACACTGAGTTTTTCACAGAGTGTACTCAAATAAATATTTTATCTCCTCGGTCTGTGTCCTCACAGACCGAAATATGACTAATGGTCTGTGAGACACAGACCATGGGTATGGTATGCAGATCAGCTTTCTGATCAGTTGGTGTAGATTCTAAACCGCCATCCGGCGCTTTTTTACAGGCGGTATGCATTGCTGTGATTAACAGCAAGAGATAAAACACTTTTTTCATATAAATTTTTATTGCAGGCTTAAAAAATTAGCCCAGGTTAAGATTCCTTTTTTGTTTGGATATACATGACAGAAATAGCCCCTAATACCATAAATATCCCAGCCAAAACGATTGCATATATGGCCTGATCATGATAGAGGTGTTTTACAATTAAACCACCAAAAAAACCGTTTACTATTTGAGGCATTGTGATAAAGAAATTAAAAATCCCCATGTAAACACCCATTTTTTTTGCAGGAATGGAACCCGATAAAATGGCATATGGCATTGCCAAAATACTTCCCCAGGCCAGGCCTATCCCAATCATCGAATAGATTAAATAATGCGGATCGGAAATAAAATAGATGGAAAGTAGTCCAATACCTCCTGCAGTTAAAGAGATGGCGTGTGCAACTTTTTTACTGGTTGCTTTTGCAATAGCAGGAAGGATTAAAGCATAAATAGCAGAAACCCCATTATAAATACCAAACAAAACCCCCACCCAGTTTCCTGCATCGGCAAATTTGATTGATGAGGTATCTCCCGGTGCTACCTTATAAATATGTTGAGCAATGGCTGGAGTAGTAAAAACCCACATCGAGAATAGTGCAAACCAGGAGAAAAATTGCACTAAACCCAATTGCCTCATGGTTGGTGGCATTTTAGAAAAATCTTTAAGGATATCTTTTAAGCCATTACTTTCCTCCACTTCCTGGGTATGTTCATAGTAATCGGCCATTTCTTCCGGGCTGTATTCCTTCGTGGTGAAAATGGTATACAGAATTGTTCCCAAAAGAATAGCTGCACCAAAATAAAATGAATAAATCACGTTAGCAGGTACCTGCCCGGCTGGCGCCACTTTCCCTACACCGAAATATTCAGATAAAATATAGGGGAGCCAGGAACCAGCAATAGCGCCAGCCCCAATCAGAAATGTTTGCACAGAAAAGCCGAAACTACGTTGCTCGTCGGGTAATTTATCAGCAACCAAAGCCCTGAAAGGTTCCATAGCAACATTAATTGAAGCATCCATAATCATCAGCATACCCGCGCCAATTATAATAGGCGGAAGTAAACTTGCCATTAAAGCTGAATTCGGCATTAAAATTAAAGCCAGTGCGGTGAGAATTGCGCCGACTAAAAAATAGGGCCGCCGCCTTCCTAATCGATTCCAGGTCTTATCGCTGTAATGCCCGATAATCGGTTGCACAATCATTCCGGTTATCGGTGCAGCTAACCAAAAGAGGGATAGGTGCTCAACATCAGCACCAAAGGTTTGGAGAATACGGCTTGCATTACCATTTTGCAAAGCAAAACCGAACTGTATTCCAAAAAAACCAACACTCATGTTAATGATCTGAAGGTTTGATAACCTCGGTTTTAATTTTACTTGTCCCATTAAGTCAATCTTAAAATTCAATTATCTGTGCCGAAACCGGCCCAAGCTTTATTGGTATAGCTGTTCCTGCCGGAATATTTAATTTTTTATCTGTTAGCAGTTCTGTAATCGGAACGGAAGACTTCGCCTTTAAAACCTGATCAGGGATTTCTATATTGGCGGTTAATGTTTGGTTTCGATCAAAATTGGCTACTACCAGTAAACGCTGCTTGCCTGAGTAACGGATAAAAGCATACATCCGGTTATTCATATTGCCGGTAACAGGAACTTCATAAATTTTTCCATTCAATACGGCATCGCTTGTTGACGTTACTTTTAATAACTGCCTGTAGAAAGCCCTCAAATTTTGCTGTGCAGCATTTAGTTTATGGCCATCAAATAAGCCCCCGTTCATCCATTTCTGGTGGTTCGGAACGCCCCAATAATCAAAAATGGTGGTCCGGTTATCATCCCCGCCAAAACCTTCCTGCCCTTTTCCCGGTTCGCCAACTTCCTGACCAAAATAAAGCATCACGGGACCTCCGCCTAAAGTTGCGGAAACGACCATTGCGGGTAACGCGAGTTCTGCCTTGCCCGCAAATGCAGCAGAAGCAATACGCTCCTCGTCATGATTCTCTAGAAAGCGAAGCATGTGATGGCCAAAACCGGCACTTTCTTGCTGCCAAATGAAACGGATATCTTTTACATCTGCATTTGGTTCATTTCTGATCAACCTTTTTAAACCATCATATAAACCAACTTTATCATACAGGTAATCGAATTTCCCTTCATCCAGATATTGTTTGTAAACTTTTGGATTATACGCTTCTCCGATAAAAATTAAATCCGGATTTACTTTTTTAACCTGCGGAATTACCCAGTTCCAAAATGCAATAGGCACCATTTCGGCCATATCACATCTGAAACCATCTACTCCTTTATGGGTCCAAAAGATCAAAATATCGCGCATTTTCAACCAAACGGGTGGAATGGGATCAAAGTATTGTTTCTCGCTGTTCTGATAATCAACACCGTAATTCAACTTAATGGTTTCGTACCAATCGTCATATTTTGGTTGTGCTGAAAATACGTTATTACCGGTTGCTTTTGCCGGATTTTCATCAAACTTCCCGTCCTGAAGTACCGAAAGTGGTGTTTTTTGCCCATTTGTTGGAACCACTAAGGGCTGACCCGGGATATAATAAAAATCATTCTTAGGACTAAAAGCTAAAGTTACATCATCATTTGCACCAAAGTCGATTACATTTTTTGGTTTTGCATCAGAATGGTAACTTCTGGCCACATGATTGGGTATAAAATCGATCAGCACTTTTAAGTTTTTAGCATGCGTTCTTTTTACCAGTGCTTCAAACTCTTTCATCCTGTTCTTAACGTCAACAGCCAGATCAGGATCTACGTCGTAATAATCGCGGATGGCATAAGGCGAACCTGCCCTGCCTTTTACCACATCGGCATCATCAGGTTTAATTCCATAGGCGCTATAGTCAGTTAAACTGGCATGGGCCAATACCCCTGTATACCAGACATAGTTCACATGAAGTTCTTTTATCCCATCTAATGCCTTATCGGTAATATCGTTAAACTTACCGGAACCATTTTGTTGGATGGTACCGTATGGGATATTGGCGGTATTTTTGTTTCCGAACAAACGGGGCAGTAACTGATAAATAATGATCTGTTTATCATTCATTTTTGTGCGCTTTTTTTGTGCAAAGGATGATATGGGGATGATGATGAAATAAAAAAAAAGTATCAATAGCCAGCTTTTATTGCTTTCGAATGCGAATAAGCTTTGAGCAAAATAACATCTTCTATCAGATAAAGTTTTAGATTTTAACCCTCTACCATCCGCCTTTATACCCTTTACCTTTCTCATACCAGCGCAGCATTATTTACTTCGATCTCCGTATTGCCTGCCAGTTGATAAAACTGATTTCTGATGCCGATTTCTACATCAACACCTGTATTGTTTTTGATATTGATGCTGTTTGCGTCAATATTCACCTTTAAGGTAGCTCCCCTGAAGCCGATAGTAAAAGAAAAAGATTTCCATTTACCCGGCAAGAAAGGACTAAAATGCAATTTACCATCGCGTACACGCATACCGGCAAAACCTTCCACCACACTCATCCAGGTTCCTGCCATAGAGGTGATGTGCAGACCGTCTTCTGTATCGTTGTTATAATCATCCAGGTCTAAACGTGCAGTACGTAGGTAAAATTCATAGGCCCGTGCCTCGTCGTTTAATTTCGCGGCTAAAATACTGTGTACGCAAGGCGATAACGAACTTTCGTGTACGGTACGTGGCTCATAAAAATCAAAATTTCTTCTGATGGTTTCCAAATCATAATCTTCTTCAAAGAAATACAATCCCTGCAAAACATCGGCCTGTTTAATAAAGCATGAACGTAAAATCCTGTCCCAGCTCCATTTTTGGTTAATCGGGCGTTCACTTGCCGGAAGATCTTTCACTAAAATCTGCTCTTTATCTAAATATCCATCCTGTTGTAAGAAAATCCCTGATTTTTCATCTTGTGGATAATACATTTTCTCGATGATATCGGCCCAATCAGCAAATTCTTTTTGATCGAAATCCAAGGCTTTCAACAGCCCGTCATATTTTTCAGGTTGTTGCGCTTTTACAACTTCGGCAGCTTCTGTTGCATATCTCATACACCATGTAGCTAAAATATTGGTGTACCAATTGTTGTTTACGTTATTTTCGTACTCATTTGGTCCGGTTACACCAAGCATTACATATTGTTGTTTATCGTTGCTCCAGTTTACACGTTGCTTCCAGAAACGGGCAATACCGATCAATACTTCTAAACCATAATCAGAAAGATAACTTTCATCTCCTGTATAACGGATGTAATTAAAAATAGCAAAAGCGATGGCTCCGTTACGGTGGATTTCCTCGAAGGTAATTTCCCATTCATTATGGCATTCTTCACCATTCATGGTAACCATCGGATACAAGGCAGCCCCGTCTTTGAAACCCAATTTAGCTGCGTTTTCTATAGCTTTACCCAATTGTTTATAGCGATAAACTAAGAGGTTTCTGCTTACTTCCTGCGGAGCAGTTGCCAGGTAAAAAGGCACGCAATAGGCTTCTGTATCCCAATAAGTAGAGCCACCATATTTTTCGCCTGTAAAGCCTTTCGGACCGATATTTAAGCGGTCATCTTTACCAGTATACGTTTGAAAAAGCTGAAAAATATTAAAACGGATTGCCTGTTGTGCAGAAACATCACCTTCGATAATGATATCACTTTCTTTCCACTTCGCTGCCCAGGCTTCGCTTTGTTCTTTTAGTAAAGTATCAAAGCCCTTGGCAGATGCTCCGGCTATTACAGATTTGGTTTCTTTCAGAAGTGACTCTTTCGGATAATTTTCTGACGATAAATTCGCGGCAATTTTTACCAGCGTAACCTCTTCGTTTGCTTTAACATCTACAGAAAAAGTTTGCCCGACGAATTTCTCTTTACGCACAGCCTCTGGACTGATCGCCAACCGCTCTGCATTCTTATACAGTTCGACGTTACTGCCAGTGCAAACTTCAAATTCAGTTTTCTTTGTTCTTAGTTTGATATAAGCTTCTGTTCCGGAGATTTCATCAACAACTTTATCCCAGAACTTTTCATCGTAGTTACTGTCCTGATTTTTGACATCTCCATCAATAAAAGGTGTTAATGTTAATCTGCCATCAAAATTTAATGGTGTAATGCTATAACGGATGGCACCAACTTCATCATCAGCAATGCTGCAAAAACGGGTTGATTTAACTTTTAGTGTTTTACCACTTTTCAGTTTTGCATTGAAAGTACGTTCCAGGTAACCGGCATGCATATTCAGCACCCTTTTAAAATCGCTTACCTCGGCTGTTGCCAGATCAAGAATTTCATCATCTACTTTCACCTCTATTCCTACCCAGTTTGCGGCGTTTAAAACTTTGGCGAAATATTCAGGGTATCCGTTTTTCCACCATCCCACACGGGTTTTATCCGGATAATAAACACCAGCAACATAATTTCCCAATAAGGTTTCTCCTGTATAAGTCTCCTCAAAATTGGCGCGCTGGCCCATACGTCCATTCCCCAAGCTGAAAATACTCTCGGAAATTTTATTTAAATGTGGATCAAAGCCTTCTTCGATAATATTCCACTCATCTGCTTTAATGTAGTTTTTCATATTTAGTATCAAGTAGCGTAACCGGTATCAAGTAATTAGTATCAGGTATCAAGATAAATTTTTACTACTTGATACTCGCTACTTAGTACTTGTTACTCCTTTACAACTCTTCTAAGTCTTTAACTGTTAATTTGTCTAATCCGCTTACTACCAGATCAGCCTGGCTAAGCACATTTTTTTCGCCGATACCGATGGCTTTCATTCCGCCTCTTTTTGCCGCTTCTACCCCAGCAACAGCATCTTCAAAAACCACACATTCTTCGGGTGTAAAGCCTAAAAGTTCGGCCCCCTTTAAAAATACCTCAGGATCGGGTTTTGATTTGGTCACCATATTTCCATCGACGATTTCATCGAAAAAATGGGCAAGGCCTGTTCTTTCTAAAATAATTCCCGAGTTTTTGCTTGCCGAACCCAAGGCCAGTTTGTAACCAGCTTTGTGAATCGCCGTTAGAAAATTTACTGTTCCAGGCAGAACTTCTGCTGGCGTCATCTTGGTGATCATATCTACGTACCAGCCGTTTTTCAAGCCAGCAAGCTCTTCTTTCTCTGCGTCGTTTTTTTGTACACCACCCCAGGCCAAAATCTTATTCAGACTTTCTACCCTGCTTACACCTTTTAATTGCTCATTCTGCTCTTCTGTAAAATCGAAGCCCATGGTATTGGCCAACCGTTTCCAGGCTTTATAATGGTAAACCGCGGTATCTACCAGTACGCCATCTAAATCGAATAAACAAGCTTTGATTTGAGATTTAAGATCTGAGATTTTAGATTGGAGATTTTCTTGCATCTTTGTTATATTTTTTTGTATCAGGTATTGAGTAGCAAGTAATGAGTATCAAGTATCAAGATGTAAGTCCGACACCTTAAACCCTCTACCTTTTACCTTTCTACCTTAATTCAAGCACCAAAGTGGTCTTTGCAGGTACTTTAATATTTTTAAATCCGATAGTTTCGCCAGTGATCACATTTTTTGCGCTTGTAATTCCAGCTGTTCTTTCGGCAAAACGATCTGTACTTAATGCTTTTTCGTTTTCTGTATTGTTTACAATAACCATTACCGTGCCTTTTGATTCTGCATTGTATCGGAAGTACACATACACATCATCCTGAGGAACAAACTGCATTAATTTGCCCGTTTGTAAAGCCGGACTACTTTTACGGAAATTGGCCAGCTTTTTAACAAAATCGAAAGCTTCGTTTTCTTTTTTGGTACGTCCATCAGCCACAAATTTATCTTTTTTATCGCCCTCCCAGCCGCCAGGAAAATCAGAACGGATCAGCCCATCCGGATTGGAAAAGTTTTTCATTAAAATTTCAGTTCCATAATACATCTGCGGAATGCCACGCATAGTTAACAGGATACTCATTCCCATTTTGTATTTATCAAAATCTTCGCCAACCATCGAATAAAAGCGGCTCATATCGTGGTTATCCAAAAAGATGCAGTTGGTATTTGGGTTTTTATACAGAAAATCGTGAGCTAAGGTGGCATACAAACGGTTAATACCGTCTACCCAACCATTTTTACCGTTTATTCCTTCATAAATGGCATCCTTTAACGTTGCATCTGTAATACCCTGCAAATGGGTATCAAAACCGCGGTTAACTGTATTGCCCCCTGTAAAAAAGGCCTGGTTTGCTACTGCAGTCACCAATGTTTCACCGAAAACCGAAAGATGCGGAAATTCAGCCTGAACTTTTAAAGCCCAATCGGCCATATAAACCGGATCGTTGTATCCATAGGTATCCAAACGTAAACCATCTATACCGGCATATTCGATCCACCAGATATGGTTTTGGGTTAGGTAATTCTGTACATATGGATTACGCTGATTTAAATCGGGCATTGTAGGTACAAACCAGCCATCCAGCATCTGTTTACGATCTGCAGCAGAAGCATGAATATCCATTACGGTTTGATCGCGGTAACTGGTTTGTGTATATTTTGGCCATTGGTTTAGCCAGCTTTTCATTGGTAAATCTTTGTAAAACCAGTGTTGCGTACCAATGTGGTTGTGTACAACGTCTTTAATTACTTTTAATCCTTTGGCATGTGCAATCTCTACGTATTTTTTGTAAAGTGCATTGGTACCAAAACGCGGATCTATTTTATAATGATCGGTTACCGCGTAGCCATGATAAGAAGCCTGTGGCATATCATTTTCTACCTCCGGAGTCATCCAAACTGTGGTTACGCCTAAATCTTTCAGGTAATCAAGGTGATTAATTACGCCCTGGATATCGCCACCGTGGCGGTAGTACATACTATCGCGGTTTAATGTCGTTTCAGTTAAACCCTGAACCACATCGTTGCTTTTATCGCCGTTCGAAAAACGATCGGGCATCAGCAGATAAATAAAATCTTTGTTGGTTACCCCCTGAATCCTTCCTGCGCTTTTATCGCGGTTTTTTAATTCATAGGTGTAACTGAATATCTTTTTGCCCTTTACTGTAAAGTTGATCGGAAATTTTCCGGCCTTAGCAGCTGGTGCAATGGTTAAATCAAGAAATAAATAATTTGGGTTTTCTACTTTGTTTACTTTTAGCAGTTTTACCCCAGGATAAGTTAAAGAAACTGAACTAGAAGCAATATTTTCGCCGTGAACCAGCAATTGCAGTTTAGGGTTGTGCATGCCGGCAAACCAAAACATCGGTTCGATACGCTCGAGTTTTTGGGCAAAAAGACTATTGAAAGATAAGATAAGTAAAAGCACAACGGCGCTGCTTACTTTATTTAAAAAAGTGTTAGTATGAGCATTAAATAGCAAAGTAAATTTTTTAAGGGGGTTGATTATGATCATGCTAAAACTTAAAAATGCCCCGCAGCAAGAAATGCTGCAGGGCGGTATGTATAACAAATTAGTTTTTAACCATTGTGGCTTTTTTAGCAGCCACATCTAAAGTGATCGTATAGGTTCCAGCAGTGGTAACCGCAATATTATCACCACCGTTTGTGAGGGTGCCTAAACTACCGCCAAGGTTGGTTCCCCAATCGTGGGCAAACCTGAATTTAAATGCACCGGTAGTTAAAGTGGTTTTAATGGTATAAATGTTTGCTTTGCCATCATTTGTCACCTTCATATCGGTATCATTGCCCCAGCCACCTGCCGTTGCATCGCCAATAATCGACCATTCTTTCGGAACGCCGATGGTGTAAGTACCCGCGTTCAGGTCAACAGTTACCTGTTTCACTACTGCATCAGGTGATTTAAGGTTATCGCCTGCACTGCTGCTTATTTTACCACTTCCTGCGTCACCATAAGCTACATCCCATTTTTTTGCCGGGGTAACTTTAAACTCAAGGTTCCCTGGTGTGAATGCGATCATTCCTGTATAAATGCCATTGCTTGAAACAGAGATCAAACTATCGGCAGTTGAAGGATTCCAGCCCTGATACGCTCCTGGAACGTACACCCATGCAGAGGCAAGATAAGGCGTAGCAGTTAAGGTAATCACGTTTGAATAAGTTAAATCGTTTGCTGCCGCACCCGATTTTAGTCTAACCTCAATCTGTGCTGCAGTTCCTACCTTTCCCCCAAGGGCTAAAATCATATTATTTACCTCGGTAACGGTTGGTGCATAAGTCTTAGTAGTTACGGCCACCTCTCTAACCGGAGAAAAATTAGTACCTTTTAAGCCAAACTGTAAGCTGGTATTTACCGGCACCACGTATCCGGTTGAAGTAGCAAGCGGGTAGCTTAAGGTAAATGCTACCTGCGAGGCATTAGATTGTACCAGGTTAAGCGTAGTTGCTGATGTGGTTAATGTTCCTGCAGGGCTAATATTTGAAACGGTCTGCGTTTCGTCTTTCTTACACGACCACAGCGAAACCGCGATAAGGCCAACTGCCAGGGTTTTGAAAAATATCGATTTCATCTCTCTTAAGATTAAATATTAATAACCAGTATTTTGAACCAAATTCGGGTTTGCAATCAGATCTGCTAAAGGAAGCGGATACAAATTACGATACGCAGGTAATGATGCCCCGGCCTGTACACCACCTTTGAATGGCCACAAATAAGTTGAACCTGTAAATTTACCATAGCGAACCAAGTCCGTACGGCGATGACCTTCCCAATAAAGTTCTCTGGCACGTTCATCCAGGTAAAAGTCTGTAGTTAACGCCGCCTCAGAAACATCTCCGGAGGTATTGCCATAAGCCCTTCCGCGCAACAAGTTTACATATATTCTGGCTTGCGATACACTACCGCCTGAACCTCCACGGGCAACAGCTTCACCATAAATCAGGTATTGCTCTGCCAAACGGAATAATGCGAAGTCAAGCGAGCTGAAAGTTCCGTTCAATGAGCGACCCATCGCACCTGTAGAAGTTACATTTTTGAATTTGGTTACGCGTAAACCATCAGTAAATTCGCCTACAGCATCAACATTTCTTTTTGTACCAAAAAATACACCACGTTTATCCTGGCTTCCATTAGCATCAGGAAAAAGTGCCGGCAGGTTTTGCCTGGTCCTGTTGCCTCCCCAACCACCATTTGGCACGCCGTAAGTCGTTGGGTTCATATCTCCATTGATGGCCGCATTAATTAAAAACGTTGTACCGCCATAGTTGGTACCGTTGATGCCGTCATAGTTGATGGTTAGTATATTCTCGGTATTGTTCACTTCATTATCTGCTTTGAACAGGTTCATATAGTTTGCTTTTAGGCTGTAACCTGCATTGATTACCTTGCTTGAGTAGGTAATAGCCTCGGTATATTTAGCTGTTCCGGTATACACCTGAGCATTAAGATATAATCTTGCCAGTAAAGCCCAATCGGCGCCTTTATCTGCACGACCACACTCATTGGTACGGGCATCTGCCAGATCGCCTTCAATGGCTTTTAATTCTGATTCTATATAGGTAAACAAAGCAGCCCTTTGGATCTGTTTAGGGTTGACTTTACCAATGGCATCATCCTCGGTAATAAACGGCGGGTTTCCGAAAGCATCCATCAATACCCAGTACTGATAGGCGCGTAAGAAACGCGCCTCGGCACGGTAACGGTTAATTGCACTAACATCGGCTCCTGTAATGTTTCTGCTCGCCAATTTTTCAGGTGTGCTTTCGCGAAGAAACTCATTGCAGAAAGTGATCTGCAGAATACTCCTTGAATATAAACCGCGCAGAAACTGGTTATCCGGACTTGGTGTACCATAATCCAGTTCGGGAATCCCCACATCACCCCAGGCACAGATGGCCTCATCGGTTACCAGTTCCTGCGAGGTCCAGAATAACCTTAAAAAATCGGCAAAACCTGCATTCAAACCGCCAACATCGCTGTTATCTGATCCGGATGGACTGGTAAGTGCATAGGTTGCGTATAGCTTTACCAAGCTGTTTTTGTAACCTGCCGGCGTTGCATAAACGTTCTCGGCGGTAACGTCATTGGTAGGCCTCAGGTTTAAATCTTCTTTTTTACAAGCATTTAAACTGATTGCCAGGAAACCCAATGCCAATATTGTTTTAAATGAATTTTTCATTTTTCTATTTCTTTTTTCAGTATTAGAAACCAACATTTAAGCCCAAAGTATAGGTACGTGGACGAGGATAAAGGTTATAATCGATACCCGAAACCAGTTCCGGATCTATACCCTTGTATTTGGAAACCACAAACACATTCTGGCAGTTTGCAGAGATGCGCATGTTTGCATTTCCGGTTTTAGACAGTTTACCAACATTGTAGGATAAACCAAGGTTATCCATCTTCAGGAAAGAAGCATTTTTGATAAAATAGTCGCTCAGGTACTGTACACCAGAACTTCCCGAGAAATTGGTTACATATAAATCTGAAGTAGAGTTGTTCAGAATTCCCTGGGTACTCAATACATTGTTCCTGATACCAAAGTTTGACGAGATATTGTCGTAAACGTAGTTACCGATATTGGCCCTTAATACTGTGCTCGCGGTCCATTTTTTATAGGTAAACGAGGTATTAAACCCTAAGATTACTTTAGGATCAGGTGATTTATAGAAATACTGGTCGGCTGCAGAAATGCTACCATCACCATTCAGGTCCTGATAAACACCTTCTAATGGTTTACCATCGGCATTGTATACCTGTTTATACACAAAGAATGAACCTGGTAACTGGTTAACCGCATTATATTTAAGGTGGATACCTGTACCTCCGGTAATATCGCCTGCATCAATTTTGAAACCAGAGTTCGGATTTAAGGTTAAGTTGGTAACCTCTCTTTTATTATATGCGGCATTGATGCCCAGTTCCCAACTGGTATTCTGTGTTTTAATGGCCACAAAATTTAAACTTGCTTCAGCACCTCTTACATCCATATTACCCACGTTAGTAGTTAATACATTGGTAAAGTTGGTTCCCACCGGAATAGTTACAGTACTTAACAGGTCCTTGGTTTTTTTATAGTAAACATCAATACTTCCATATAACCTTCCTTTTAGGAAACCGTAATCCAAACCAGCATTGTAAGTAGTTGTGGTTTCCCATTTCAAGTCAGGATCGTAACCTGCCGGACTATAGTAGTTGTAAAAATTATTACCTACCTGGTACTGACCGTTGTTTGTGCTGGCATAGTATTTAGAAAGGTAATCGTAGTTACCAATACCATCTTTGTTACCCGTTTCACCATAGCTTAAGCGTAATTTCAGGTCAGATAAAGTTTCACTGTTTTTCAGGAAATTCTCTCCGATAATTCTCCAGGTAAAACCTACCGACGGGAAATAACCCCAACGGTTATTCTGGGCAAATTTAGAAGAAGCATCAGCCCTCATTGTACCTGATAAGATATATTTATCGTTCAAGGTATAGTTGAAACGTCCGTAATAAGAAAGCAGTTTATTCTGCTCAACGGAAAAAGGGAAAACAGGTGTGGTTAACAGTTCGCCTGTACCTTTGTAGGTAGCGAAGTTGTAATTGGTAACCGCATCATCGTAATAACCGTAACCGGCAGTTACATCAAATCTGCTTTTAATGCTTTCGATAGTTTTAGCATAACTTAAGTATGCTTCAGAAAATTTATTCATCTCAGTATTTAACCTGTTTGAATAAGATCCGCTGGTTGATGCACTTTGTGCTGCATAGATCGGCACAATGGTGCGTCCATAACCTTTTGAATAATCATAACCCAGATTTACAACTGCATGTAATTCAGGCAGAAAGTGGAAAGAATAATCCAATTTAAGGTTACCAAAGCTTCTTGCGGCATTTCCTCGGTTATCCTGTTGCCTGATCAGCGCTACCGGATTGCGCGGTGCATTCGGGTTGGGTACACCATTAGTACTTAACCATTCGAAATAACCACCATAGTTATTATTGGCATAAACAGGTTGCGTAGGATCGAACTGAATTGCCGCGCCTATGGCACCGTCATTTGGATATTGTGATTGGCTTAAAGATCCTTTCAAGTTCAGTTCGGCTTTCAGGTGATCAGTGAAAAATTTAGGTGCAACAGATATGGCACCTGTAGCCCTTTTCAGTTTACTGGTGATTACCACACCATCCTGATCTAGATAGCCTGCCGATACGCGGTAAGGCACTCCTTTCAAAGACCCTGCAATACTTAAATTATTATCGGTAGAGAATGCGTTCTGATAGATTTCATTCTGCCAATCGGTATTCGCTGTACCCAATAATGCTTTTTGCACAGCGGTACCGTTTGCGTTTACAAAAGCCCGAACCTGATCGGCAGTAAGCACATTTACTTTTTTGGCAACGCTGGCAATGGAGTTATTTGTACTGAAATTGATTACAGGTTCTCCTGATGTCCCTTTTTTAGTGGTGATTAGAATTACCCCGTTAGATGCCCTTGAACCATAAATAGCTGTTGCGTTGGCATCTTTCAAAACCGTAAAGGTTTCGATATCGTTAGGGTTGATCAATGACAGCGGACTTGGTGCGTTACCAATGCTGTTACCGCTGAAAGGCACCCCGTCAACCACGATCAAAGGATCATTACTGGCATTGAGCGAGGCACCGCCACGGATACGGATGGTACTACCGCCCCCTGGTGCGCCACCGCCCGAAACGATGTTTACACCAGCTACTTTACCCTGAATCAATTGCTCAGGCGTGGTAATGGTGCCTTTTTGGAAATCTTTGGAGTTGACCGTAGTGATTGAACCAGTCAGGTTTTTCTTTTCAGCGGTACCATAACCGATTACCACTACTTCATTCAGTTTCTGCGCATCGGGTACCAATTGAAAACTAACCGTCGCAGTTGTCGAAACGCTTACGGCTTTATCAAGTGTTTGATAACCGATAAAACTTGCAGATAACGTTATCTGACCATTAGATAAACCGGCAAGTTTAAAATTACCATCAACATCGGTTGATGTACTTCTGGTTGTGCCTTTAACAATTACAGAGGCACCGGGCAATGGCAGGCCACTTTCATCAAGCACCTTTCCGGATACCGATCCGGTTTGTGCTTTTACCATTAATGCTGAAAAAACCAACAGCACCAAAAGCCCCTGTTTTAACAGGTAAAATACTCTCATATTTGAAGCTCGTTTAAGTATAAAAATTTGGTTAAATATTATAGTGATTTACACATAGGCCTAATTTACAGCTGTTATTGAGATTTCAAAATTTATTTAAAAAATATATTTCGGTTTAAAATGTCAATTAAAAAACTCGCTCAAAAATCAACTTTTAAAAGCAAGTCGAAACTCATATTAAATAATTATTAAAATTACAAATAATTGATATTTAGATATTTATAAAATAAATTTTTCGATTTAAAGTGTAAAAAATACACTAAGTTGTTTTTATGCCTTTTTTCGGGAACGTTCCCAAAAAAAATAGATCAAAATTCCGTCATCTTTCGGGAACGTTCCCGAAAATCGATCAGAATTCTGCGTATTTTACACTAAGTGAAGAAATTTTTTGAAAATTTCAGACCAAAAAAGGCCTTGTTTTCAGACGTACTTTTACCTACTTATTGGTCGAATTCCGCTTGATTATTTTGGAGGTTAAAACCACCTCATTTAGTCGGTTTTTATTGGCATGATTATCCAATACCGTGAACAATAATTTTGCTGCTTCTTCTCCGATTTCGGTAGCGGGCTGGGTAATGGTGGTCAGTGAAGGATTTAACAAAGGAGCAATTTCCAAACTGGAGAAACTGATTACTTTTAAATCACCGGGAATATTAATACGAAGATCGTAACAGGCATAATACGTGGCAAAAGCCAAACGCTCAACCGAGGTAAAAATACCATCGGGTTTTAATTGTATTAAAGCTTCTTTAATGATCATGCTATTTTCCTCATAGCTGTTACTGCAGTCTACAATCAGGTTTTCATCAAATGGAACCTGATGTTTGGCCAGGGCATCAATATAACCCTGCATACGGGTTTTACCTATTGATAAACTTTTATTCACCACCAGATAAGCAATTCTCCTGCAACCCTGCTCTACTAAATGTTCGGTGGCCAAAAAACTGCTGTCATAATCATTGGTAATTACCCTGGGCGTATTAATGTCTTCGTAAACCCTGTCAAAAAACACCAGAGGCAATCTTTTACTGCCAAATTTATTAAGGTAATTATGGTCGTTAGCCTCTCCTGAAACCGACATGATAATCCCATCAGCCCTACCGTTGTGCAAATGCTGGATGAAAGTTACTTCTTTTTGGTAATCATCATCAGTTACATAAATGAGGATGTGGTAACCATTTTCCCTTGCTATGCGTTCAATGCCGTGGATGGCCTGTGAGAAATAATTATTGGCCAGTTCTGGCACAATAACCGCTATGGTTTTGCTTTTTTGCTCTCTTAAATTACTGGCGTAATGATTGGGCTGGTAGTTTAATTCCTTTGCCTTTGCCAATATACGTTCCTTGGTAGCACTATTGATGTCACTATTATCCCTAAAAGCCCTCGAAATTGTAGAAGTAGATAAATTTAATGCTTCTGCTAACTTCTTAATATTAATGCTGTCCATTTTTGGCCGTTAAACCTTCTCGTTTGAATAAACGCTGTAAATATAATGTCTCGCATTTAAAATAACCTTCTTTTTTGAATATTATCCTATAAATAGTTTATACCACCCTGTGTATGTCCTGGTATTATCGCATCTTTTGTAGTCCATTGATAAAAAAAAATGCAAGTCATTTTTCTCCCGGATAATGTTTAAACCCCTTTAAGCTGTAGCAGAATCATTGACCTGATTTTTCAACACCGCCGGATTTGTCGGAATGATAAGTCTGGTGCGGATGATATCCCCTTCTTTGCTTGCATTTAACTGATAATTATCCAGATCGGACAGGATTTTGCACAATAACAATCCGATACCATGCCCTTTGGTTTCCTCTGAAACGCTCTGGCGATTCGCATAAAAATCATTTACTGTGGCAACCTTAGCTAACTTGTTATAATTTTCAACTTCAAATATGGCAGCTATATCTGTTTTGATCAGCCTGATGTGAACAGGTTGATCTGCATCTGAATACTTTACCGCATTGCTTAACAGGTTTCGCAGAATAAAGGTTATATGATGTTCGTTCCCTAATATTTCAACATCGGCGGCTATATCTGTCGTTAAAGTAATGTTTCTGGCAGTGGCAATGCCTCTGGTAGAATTAATGGTACTGCTTAATGCAATTGCAGGATAAAAAGGTGCGATAAGATGATCATAATGCATATCTAAGGCACCCCATAACAACAGTTTATCTAATATTTCATTTGCAGATTGCTGCACATTAGATAGCTGTTCAATGAGTTCTTCCTGTCTTGGCGTACCCATATGCCGCTTAAGGAGAAAGGCTAAGGCATGCAGATCTGCCAACGCGCCTTTAAGGTCGTGTCCCATTATCGAAAGAATTCTATCTTTATGCGTATTAAGCGCACTCAGCTGGTTTGTGCGTAGGTTTAAAGCTTTATTTAGTTTTCTGTTACGCAGGATAGAAAGAAACGTGATCAACAATATCGCGCCTGTTGCTGCAAATAAAAGCCGATAAAAATTACTGCGCTGGTTCGCTTTGTAGCGCTCAAATCCCACGTGTTTAAGTTTCTGGGTCGAATCCTGTAGCTTATGATTGGATATCAGGTTATCAATTGCCACACTATTTTCCTGCGTAACGATACTGTCGCGGATGGCTCTTGATTCTTTATAAGCCTCAAAAGCGAATTTATAGCGACCAAACTTCTTCGCTGAATTAGCCCGATGCTCTAGAACCTTATACAACAAATCTTTGTCCTGTGCCTTTTTGGCAAGTTCAACCGCCGCTATATAATATTGATTTGCCTGAGTAAAATGATCCGCAAAGCTTCCGAGGTGATCAAGCGCGTTCGACTGTTCACGATATAAATGGGCTTCCTTTGCCAAACTAAATGCGCGATAGGCCATTTTCCTGGCTTTGGCAACATTCCCTTTGGCGTAATAGATTTTGGAAGCATTGGTCATCAGGATCAGATAGGCATTATAATTTGGAGTGGCAAAAGGTTTGGATAGTCCTAGTTCATAATACTTCAATGCCATGTCAAGTTTATCCGATTGCTCGAAATAATTACCAATGTTAACACAAAGGTCGATGTAATTGGTATGCAACTTATCCCAATCTTCTTTTGAAAAGGATGATTCTGGTTTGTTTAGCAGCGATCGGATCAGGTTAAAGGATTTAAAATAATACCGATAACTCTCAGCAGTATTACCTGTGGCAACATTAATGGAAGCAAGTATCGAATAGCATATTGGTAATTCAACGTACACTTTGTTTCGTTCGTAAAATCTAATGGCTCTTAAAATACTAGCTGTGGCGTGTTCGTAATCTGCATTTTTATAATAAAGTACACCTCTTATTCTATTTACATTGGCTAATACAAGCAACTGCCCGTTTTTATCGGCCAGTTGCTCTGCTTCGTCAAGCGATGCTAAACTTTCATTTTTTAGTCCTTTGTTCATTAATGCAATCCCTTTTCTAAACAACAGCTTAGATAGCCCTTTATCAAATGTTATAGATTTTGCATATTGTATCCCTAAGTCGGCATACTTTATTACCAAATCGGGCTGGTACCGATATTTCGAAATACTATCTAATAAACTGTTTACCCTGTTTGTATCGACTAGTAAATCTGTCGAAAGTTTTGCAGTTACTTCCCTATTGGAATTAAGAAAAAACACAATCAAAATTAACAAGTATGGAAGCTTTTTGTAGCTGGTATCGGAGAAAGTTATTTTAGTGTGCATTGAGCGAGATTAATAGTTATGACGACGGACTAATCTAGTAAAAAATATAATTTACCAAAAGTGGCCATTACCCTGTTGGTTCTGAAAGATATTTTTTAAGGATTTCAATTCAACAAATCCCTAACTTTATCGAAAATATGGGGGCGTATGACAACAGAGACAAAAATTAACGAGAAAAGAAAACACCGCTGCGTGATTGTTGACGACGATCCGTTGCTCGTTGAACTCCTTGAGGCTTATATTAACGATACGCCCGAACTTACCTTAGTAGGCAGTTTTAATAATGCTTCAGAAGCTATACAAATATTAAGTCACGAACAAAAAATCGATTTTTTGTTTTTGGATATCAAAATGAATGGGATTTCGGGCATTGAAGCTGCGATAAAGCTGAGAGATACGGTGAAATACCTGATATTTATTACAGCCTATAGCCAATATGCCATGGATGCCCATCAGGTAAATGCAGACCAATACCTGCTTAAACCGGTTAGCTATAGCAAATTTATCTCCTGCCTTAATGGGCTTTTAGAAAAGAATAACAGACAACAACGGTTATCCTGATAATTACCCGGTTTTTCATGGCCATCTCTGACAGATAGTTTTTCTTCACTTAAAATAGGAACGCGTTAAAGAATATATCCTAAATTCTTCATGATCTGACAAAATCCACGCCTGGTCAAGGAAGTTGCAATGAGGTTTAAGTAATTTGAGCGGAAAAGTTTCTAAATTATTCGCCTGGATTTGGTCAGGAATCCAGCAGCCAAAAAAGCTGATCAGCTTACCATTAAAATTCTTTACACAAATATTCTTTTTTTTTAAAACAAAAAGCATATTTGCTGCATTAATAACCTATACGCAATCAATCATCTTCTCAATTACCAGTTGAAAAACAAAAGATATGAAATAACATTACAAAATGGCGAACAAAAAAATACTGATTGCCGATGACGACGAAGGAATTGTGGATGCAATCACAATGATTTTGGAAGTGATGGGCTATGATGTTGAATTTACTTATGATGGTGGGGCAGTTATTGATGCTGTAAAAAACAAACCAGATTTAATTATGCTGGATATATGGATGAGCGGTTATGATGGTAGAGACATCTGCAAACAGCTTAAAAATAATCCTCAATTCAAGGAAATTCCTATTTTAATGATTTCTGCCAGCAGAGATATCAGACAATCTGCACTGGATGCCGGCGCAAATGATTTTATGGAAAAACCATTTGAGATGGACTCTTTGTTGAATAGAGTTGAAATTTTATTGAATTAGATGGATAGATTTGTATTATAAAGCTCGCCTGGCGATCTTCATACGGAGGAAAACCAGGTGAAGTGGAAACTTCTATCTCGCGGGTAGTTACTTGAGTTCCTTAAAATAAATCCTTTCGGGCAGGTGTTAAAAACAAATTCTGTTACACCACAAAGCCAAATTTTATGGTTTTTAAATTCTCCACGAAACTGTTCTAACAGGTAGTCTCCACCACCGCCCAAATTCTCTTCACGCGCATAAACAAGCGCTAAAATTTCGGCATTTTGTATGAGCTGGTCAGCCATTAATAACTTACATTCATTTTCAGAAGCGGCTATCCAGTTTAACAACTCATCAGCACCTTCTACCATTTGCAAATCTTCAATAGCCCCACCCCACTCGGGAATGTCAGCATACCATTCATGTCTTGCATTTTTATAAAAACGAATAGTTCTCTCCATATTTTGTAAAGAAAAAAAATCCAGTCCAATAATCCTGATAAAAAACACGAGATTTAGGTCATTGCATGTCTGATTTGAATCCGCCGGTTTTACGAAAAATAATTCATATCGATATGGATGCTTTTTATGCATCTGTAGAGCAACGCGATTTTCCTGAATATCGTGGAAAACCTCTGGTAGTTGGCGGTAAACCGGATAGCCGTGGAGTGGTTTCTACAGCCAGTTATGAAGCCCGGCAGTACGGTATCCGCTCGGCAATGCCATCAAGTAAAGCTTATCAGCTGTGCCCTACGGCCATTTTCGTATACCCGCGTTTTGATGCCTATACTGCAGTTTCAAAATCGCTCAGGGAAATTTTTAGCCGCTATACCGATCTTATTGAACCGCTTTCGCTGGATGAAGCCTACCTTGATGTAACGGAAGACAAGCTCGGCATCGGATCAGCCCTTGATATTGCACAATCGATTAAGGACGCAATTAAAAATGAATTAAATTTAACGGCCTCGGCAGGCGTATCGATCAATAAATTTGTGGCAAAAGTAGCTTCAGACATGAATAAACCCGATGGCTTAACTTTTATTGGCCCTTCCAAAATTGAAGCTTTTATGGAAAAACTCCCGGTTGAAAAATTTTTTGGAGTAGGCAAAGTTACGAGTGCCAAAATGAAGGCTATGCAGATTAATACCGGTGCAGATTTAAAAAAGCTGACAGAAGCCCAGCTTATTGCCCAATTCGGAAAATCGGGAAGATTTTATTACCAAATTGTTCGTGGAATAGACGATCGGCCCGTTCGTGCAAATCGTGAAGCAAAATCAGTAGGTGCAGAAGATACCTTATCAGAAGATACCAATGAAGATGCAGTAATGCACGATCTGCTGAAACAGATCAGCGAAACCGTAGCCAAACGTTTAGAGAAACATCAATTGAGTGGAAAAACAGTTACCCTTAAAATCAAATTTGCAGATTTTAAACTCATTACGCGCAGCCGCTCCTTCGCTACACCGATTAGCAAGGCCGCTGTCATTTATGCCGAAGCCATTAAACTTTTGGAAGAGGCAGCAATTGGCACAACCCAGGTGAGGTTGTTGGGCATTACCTTATCGCGGTTTTATGATGATGTGGAGATAGAAAAACCAGAGAGCAACCAGCTGGAATTTGAGTTTTAATTCGGCTTGCTGGCTTTTGCTTCGTTGCTGCATGGCAGTGTTGCAACCGGGGCTAAACCAGCAAAACAACCTTTGAGCTGCGGGCCTGGTAAGGTGCGCAAACCTTTGCACCTAAACCCGATTCGACAACTATCCGATAAATGTAAACCCGTAACAGGTATGTGGGCTTGGGATGGACAGCTGTGCTACAGAAACCGATGAAAAAGCTGCGCTCCATATATATATTAATTGCTTACAACAAGGAATAAATATGGCTAAGCTTGCATCAATTCACTCACATGACGTGTTAAGGCTACAAAATCGGCCACGGTTAATTGCTCGGCACGTTTTTCGAAATAGATATGATCGTCCATTTTATCTTTAGGCATTACTGCAGAAACGGCATTGCGCAACGTCTTTCTCCGCTGGTTAAAACCTGCCTTAACTACCCGCCAGAATAATTTTTCATCGCAATCAAGCGCTTCTACTTCATTTCTGGTTAAACGGATTACTGCTGAATGCACTTTCGGTGGTGGATTAAATGTACCTGGCTTAACCGTAAACAGGTATTCAATTTTATAATAAGCCTGCAGAAACACACTTAAAATACCATATTCTTTACTTCCCGCCGGTGCTGCGCAACGCTGGGCCACCTCTTTTTGAAACATCCCCACCATTTCTATCACCTTATGGCGGTTATCTAAAATCTTAAATAAAATCTGCGATGAAATGTTGTAAGGAAAATTACCAATAATGGCAAATTTTTCGGGAAACATCACATCAAAATCAAGCTTTAAAAAATCGCCGTTAATCAACCGATCGCCAAGCTGCGGATATTTTTCGTTCAAAAAATGGAAAGATTCCGTATCAATATCAATTAGATAGGTGGTTAAATCTTTACGTTGCAGCAAAAAATCAGATAAGATTCCCATCCCCGGCCCAACTTCTAACACCTGATGATATTTGTCGGTATTCGCCAAAGCCTCAACAATGCGGTTAGCAATGCCCTTGTCGGTTAAAAAATGTTGCCCTAAATGTTTTTTTGCTTTGACTAAACTCATACCCCACGGCCCTGAAACGGGATTTTAAAATTAAAATTGTTAGCAAAGATAGGCTTAATATTTCTATGCAGATCAATCTGCAGGCGCTGCGGTTTCATTTTTTTTAAAGGGTTTAAGCGAAAATCAGTAATTTGCGCTAAAAATTTCCAGTAATTATGAGCAATAAACTTAAAATTGGCATCAGTATAGGCGACGTAAACGGCATAGGTTTAGAAGTAATCATCAAAACTTTATCTAATCCGGCAATTTTAAATTACTGCACTCCAGTTGTTTATGGACATACCAAGATTTCCTCTTTTCATAGAAAAGCGAATAACCTGGGCGATTTCAGTTTTAATGTAGTTAGCCAGGCTAGCCAGGCCATACCAAAAAAGGCTAACATGATCAATTGCTGGGAAGAAGATGTAAAAATTGAACTGGGTCAGGTTACGGCAACAGGCGGAAAATATGCACTTTTATCTTTAGAACGTGCAACAGCCGACCTGATAAACGGTGATATCGATGCTTTGGTTACCGCCCCAATTAATAAACACAATATTCAATCCGAAACTTTTGCATTCCCGGGCCATACCGAATATCTGCAGGAAAAAAGCGGCAGCAAAGATGTGCTGATGTTTTTGATCAGCGAAAATTTACGTGTTGGTGTGGTAACAGGCCACATTCCGGTAAAAGACGTGCCGGCCGCCATTACAAAAGATAAAATTGTAAATAAGTTAAAACTGATTAACGAAAGTTTAAAAAAAGACTTCTGGATCGAAAAACCAAAAATTGCCGTGCTGGGATTAAATCCACACGCCAGCGATAATGGTTTATTGGGCTCCGAAGAAGCTGAGGTCATTTCGCCGGCCATCCAGGAAGCCTACGATAAAGGCATTATTTGTTTCGGTCCATACCCTGCTGACGGTTTTTTTGGTAATGGTAGCTACAAACAGTTTGATGCCGTTTTGGCTATGTACCACGATCAGGGTTTAATTCCTTTTAAAACGCTGGCATTTCATAATGGTGTAAACTATACTGCTGGTCTAAACTTTGTCCGCACCTCTCCCGACCATGGAACAGGTTACGATATTGCGGGTAAAAACTTAGCTGATTCGACTTCATTTACCGAAGCTTTGTTTTCAGCCATTCACATTGTTAAAAACCGTCGCGAGCATGAGGAGATGTTGAGTAACCAATTGCGCACCGGCGGAAAAGTAGTTGAAACACAGTTTGATATTAAAGATGATGCGTCTTAAGCTAGAAGACAGAGGGTTAGACAGGCCAAAGTCGGGGGACCAAAAGTCAGAGACATAGGTTACAAAGATCAAACCTTTACTGAAATCACGATTACGATGACTGGAGGAGTATTAATATAATCAAATGAAAACGCTATTACCCATTATTAAACCAGAAGAGCTAACCTGGCTAAACCAGGACGATGAAATCGTCATTATTGATGCCAGTGCAGGATCAAAAGCCAGATATGATGAACAACATTTGGCTGGAGCACTTTTTGCCGACGTAAATGAAGATTTAGCCAATATTGGCGATTTTGCCATTGGCGGACGTCATCCTTTACCAACACCTGAACAGTTTTCATCTGTATTACAAAAACTCGGGGTTACAGCACATAGCCATGTCATTGTTTATGATGATAAAAATGGCGGCAACGCAGCAGCGAGGCTATGGTGGATGTTAAAAGCTATCGGTCACGAAAAGGTGCAGGTAATTGACGGAGGTTTTCAGGCGGCCGTAAAAGCAGGTTTCCCAACTACTGATAAAGTCGAAATCCCAAAATCTGTTGCTCCTTACGCAGTAAAAACATGGAGTTTACCGCTATCTGATATCAATGAAGTGGAAAAAGTAGCTAAAACAGATGATTATATGGTGATTGATGTACGGGACGCCAATCGTTTTGCTGGTCTCACCGAGCCTATCGATTTAATTGCCGGACATATTCCGGGCGCAGCCAATATCCCTTATACTGAGAATCTGGACGCATCTGGCGCTTTCCTGTCCCCTGAAATATTAAAAGAAAAATACGAAGAAGCTTTAGCACATGTAAAACCCGAAAATGTGATTGTACATTGTGGCTCGGGCATTACCGCCTGCCATACCCTTTTAGCTATGGATTATGCGGGTTTACGGATCCCTAAACTTTACGTAGGCTCGTGGAGTGAATGGAGCAGAAGCAATAAAGAAATGGTTTTGGCCGGTTAGTGCCGTTATACCTTATCGATTAAAAATGGATAAGGCCTAAAAATCAAGAGATAACATCAACAATTTTTAAAAAAACATTTTTAATCTAATAATTTATCCCTACATTTGCAGGCTAAAATTTTACAGTACTTTGAACCCACTAAAACAATTTTCATTACCGTTTACCGGCTTAAAATTGGGATCTCATCAGTTTGAATATGAGCTTGATGACCGCTTTTTTAACGCATTTGAGTATTCGTTAATTAAAAGTGGAAATTTAAGAGTAGACCTGGAACTTGAGAAACAAGAGACCATGCTGCTACTAAAATTTAAAGTTATGGGTACAGTTAATTTAGATTGCGATAAATGTTTATCTGAATTTCCGTTACCGATAAATCTTTATGAAAGGCAGATTGTAAAGTTTGCTGAAGATGAACTGGAAAGTGATGATGAGGAAATTATTTCGCTAAGCCGTAAAGAAACCGAAATTGACATTTCCGGTCCTTTATACGAAATGATTAATGTAGCAGTACCTTATATCAAAAACTGCGAACAGGCTGGTAGAGATTGTGATCAGGAGATGATTGATCGTTTAAATCAATTATCAATTGAAAACCAGGCTGAAGAAAATGAACAAACAAGCGACCCACGTTGGGAAGCCCTTAATAAGTTAAAAAAATAATTAGATTATACACCAATGGCACATCCAAAACGGAAAATCTCGAAACAGAGAAAAAATAAAAGAAGAACACACTATAAAGCGGTTACTCCTTCTTTAGCAACATGCTCGGCAACAGGTGCTATTCACGTACCTCACCGTGCTTACAACGTTGATGGTAACTTATACTACAACGGCAAACTGGTTATCGAAAATACTCAGATTGGGTAATTTTCTTAAAAAATTGTTTGTGTTTTCAGCGGCTTTAGTCATACCTTAGTCAACTGAAAAATTCAGGATTACACCTGACTTAACACAAACAGATTTTTTCTATGAAAATAGGCCTCGACATAATGGGCGGAGACTATGCTCCCAAAGCAATTGTTTTGGGAGCAATAGCTGCTCATCAATCGCTTAACGCTGGAGAGCATTTAGTTCTTATTGGCGATACCGAACAGATTAAACCCATTCTTGCAGAGGAGGGTTTTAATCCGGATCATTTTGAATACGTTCATACTGATGAAGTAATCGGTATGGGCGAACACCCCACCAAAGCAATTGTTCAGAAACCTAATTCTAGCATAGCGGTTGGTTTTAATCTTTTAAAAGAAGGTAAAATCGACTCTTTCGCAAGTGCCGGTAATTCTGGAGCCATGTTGGTTGGCGCTGTTTTTAGCGTAAAAACCATTCCGGGCATTATCCGCCCTTGTTTATGTACAATTCTTCCGAAAATTAAAGGCGGCACAGGCCTGCTGTTAGATGTAGGTGCAAATGCCGACTGTAAACCTGATATTTTATTACAATTTGGCGTTTTAGGCAGTTTATATGCAGAAAATCTTTTGCAGATTAATGACCCCAAAGTGGCCTTGATGAATATTGGTGAAGAAGATGAAAAAGGAAATATGCTAAGCATGGCTACTTTTCCGTTAATGAAAGAAACCAGCCTCTTCAACTTCGTTGGAAATGTGGAAGGCAGAGATTTATTTAACGAAAAAGCCGATGTAATTGTGTGCGATGGTTTTACCGGAAACGTGATGCTAAAATTAGCCGAATCGTTTTACGTGCTTACCATTAAAAAGGGATTAAAAGATGAGTTTTTCGATCGTTTTAATTATGAACAATACGGCGGAAGCCCGGTTCTAGGTGTTAATGCTCCCGTTGTTATCGGACATGGAATTTCCAGTCCGCTGGCTGTTAAAAATATGATTCTGCAATCCAGAGAAATGATTACCACCGGATTGGTAGAAAAAATTAGAATGGCATTTAAATAATTTATTAAAATTCTTAAAATGAGTAAAATTCACGCTGCTATTACAGCAGTAAATGGTTATGTCCCCGACTATGTGCTTACAAACGCAGAGTTAGAAACCATTGTTGACACTTCCGATGAATGGATTACCAGTAGAACGGGAATTAAAGAACGTAGAATTTTAAAAGGTGAGGGTTTAGGTACTTCCGACATGGCCGTTCATGCGGTAAACGGTTTACTTAAAAAGAGAGGAATTGATGCAAAAGAGATTGAACTGATCATCTTTTGCACCACTACTCCAGATTTTACTTTCCCTGCAACAGCAAACGTTTTAGCAGATAAAGTTGGCGCCACCAATGCCTGGGGTTATGATTTACAGGCCGCTTGTTCCGGCTTTTTATTTGGTCTTTCTACAGGTGCATCATTTGTTGAATCTGGTAGACATAAAAAAGTTTTGGTAGTTGGAGGCGACAAGATGTCGTCGATTATCAATTATGAAGACCGCACCACCTGTATCATTTTTGGCGATGGCTGTGGCTGTGCTTTACTGGAACCAAATGAAGAAGGCTTGGGCATTCAGGATTCTATTTTAAGAACAGATGGTTCCGGAAGAGATTTCCTGGGGATGAAAGCCGGTGGTTCTGTTAAACCAGCCTCCCACGAGACCATTGATGCCAAAGAGCATTTTGCGCATCAGGAAGGTCCAACAGTATTCAAATTTGCCGTAACCAATATGGCCGATGTTGCTGCAGAAATTATGGAACGTAACAGTTTAACTGCTGATGATGTGGCCTGGTTAGTACCGCACCAAGCCAACAAACGCATCATTGATGCTACAGCTAACCGCATGGGCGTTACTACTGATAAAGTGATGATCAACATCGAACGTTATGGCAATACAACCAATGGAACAATTCCTTTATGCTTATGGGAATGGGAAAGTAAGTTGAAAAAAGGTGATAACATCGTTTTAGCTGCTTTCGGTGGTGGCTTTACCTGGGGTTCGGTATATCTTAAATGGGCTTACGATACAAAATAGTCGGAAGTCTTTAGTCCGGAGTCCGAAGTAAAGGTACTGCCCGGATAAAAAAATAAAACAAAAAAAGTATAACTTAGTTAATTCAATAAACACTATTTTTTACATAACTAGCCTAAAAAATGGATATTAAACAAATACAGGAACTGATTAAATTTGTTTCTCGTTCTGGAGTAAATGAAGTTGCTATTGAGCAGGAAAACTTCAAAATCACGATCAAAACAAACCAGGCACCAACAGTTGTGCATGCTACCGTACCACAAGCTCCGCTTGTACAGGCTGCTGCTCCTGTTGCCACAGCTCCTACTGCTCCTACGGCAGCAACACCAGCTGTACCACCTGTTGCAGAAGACACTTCAAAATACATTACGATCAAATCACCAATGATCGGCACTTTTTACCGTTCGGCTAGCCCTGAAAAACCAATGTTTGTGAATGTTGGCGACGAAATTAGCGCGGGTAAAGTAGTTTGTATCATAGAGGCTATGAAACTTTTCAACGAGATTGAAAGTGAAGTTTCAGGCCGTATCGTTAAAATATTGGTTGATAATGCATCGCCTGTAGAATACGACCAACCGTTATTTTTAGTAGAACCTATTTAGTTATTGATTACACAGATTAATTAGATAACACCGATTACAATTGATCAGAGTGGTGGTTATTTACCGAATAAATCGGGGTAATCATTAACATCGGTGTAATCAGAAAAGGTAAAATTATGTTTAAAAAAATACTAATTGCCAACAGGGGTGAAATCGCTTTGCGTATTATCCGTACCTGTAAGGAAATGGGCATCAAAACGGTTGCTGTTTATTCTACCGCTGATCGCGAAAGTTTGCACGTACGTTTTGCTGATGAGGCTGTTTGTATTGGCCCTCCACCTAGTAAAGATTCTTATTTAAATATTCCGAATATCATTTCTGCTGCAGAACTAACCAATGCCGATGCCATACATCCAGGTTACGGTTTCTTGTCAGAAAACGCAAAGTTCTCTAACATCTGCCGCGAGTATAATATCAAATTTATTGGTGCAACGCCAGAGCAGATTAACGATATGGGCGACAAAGCTTCGGCTAAAGCAACCATGAAAAATGCCGGTGTTCCAACCATTCCAGGTTCAGAAGGTTTGCTTACCAGCGTTAAAGAGGGTATTGCAATTGCCAACGAAATGGGTTATCCGGTTATCCTTAAAGCAACTGCCGGTGGTGGTGGCCGGGGTATGCGTGTGGTTTGGAAAGATGAAGATTTCGAAAATGCCTGGGATAGCGCCCGCCAGGAATCTGGCGCAGCCTTCGGTAATGATGGTTTATATTTAGAAAAATACATCGAAGATCCACGCCACATTGAAATTCAGGTTATTGGCGACCAGTTTGGCAAAGCCTGTCACTTATCAGAACGCGATTGTTCAATTCAACGCCGTCACCAAAAACTGGTAGAAGAATCTCCTTCGCCATTTATGACAGAAGAACTGCGTTTAAGAATGGGTGAAGCAGCTATTAAAGGTGCCATGGCAGTAAATTACGAAGGTGCAGGTACTATTGAGTTCTTGGTTGATAAACATCGTAACTTCTATTTCATGGAAATGAATACCCGTATCCAGGTAGAGCATCCGGTTACCGAGGAAGTAATTAACTTCGATTTAATTAAAGAACAGATAAAAGTTGCTGCTGGCATTCCGATCTCAGGTAAAAACTATACGCCGGAAATGCACGCAATTGAGTGCCGCATCAATGCCGAAGATCCGGCAAATAATTTCCGTCCGTCACCAGGGAAAATTACAAATTTTCATTCACCAGGTGGTCATGGTGTTCGTGTAGATACACACGTTTATGCCGGATATTCTATCCCTGCGAATTACGATTCAATGATTGCAAAATTAATCTGCGTGGCTCAAACCCGCGAAGAAGCCATTTGTACCATGGAGCGCGCTTTAAGCGAGTTTGTAATTGAAGGTATCAAAACCACCATTCCTTTCCATTTACAATTGATGAAAGACCCTAATTTCAGAGCAGGAAATTTCACTACCAAGTTTATGGAAACCTTTGAGTTTTCGGAATAACATGAAGTGTTATAGAAATTTAAATCCCATTTTGGTAAAACAAAATGGGATTTTTCTTTGTCAAAGAATTAAATTTATTTCAGTAAATTTGAATTATGGAAACATTAATTGTACATCCGGAAAATAAAGCGCAGCTAAATGCTATAAAGCAGGTTTTAAAAGCAATGAAGATTTCTTTTGAAAAAGAAGAGAAGCCTTATAACCCAGAATTTGTTGAAAAAATTTTGAAAGGCGATCAAGACTTCAGCGAAGGGAAATTCACAAAAGTTGATCTCGATAACTTATGGAAATAGTTTTTCTTCCAAAAGCTAATGAAGATTTAGATTTTTGGAAGAAATCTGGAAATACAATTATCCAAAAGAAAATTCATAGCCTTTTAGTTGCGATAAACAATTCTCCATTTGAAGGTATTGGAAAACCAGAGGCACTGAAATATAATCTTACAGGCAAGTGGTCTAGAAGAATAAACTCAGAACATAGAATTATTTATTCAGTTTCAGAAACGGAACAGATTATTAAAATCTATTCGCTAAGAGGCCACTATAATTAACTTAAAAGCTCGAATTTATCTAAATATCATCCTGCTCTCAATACAATAAATAGGACAGTAAATTGCAACAAGAAATTTATGGAAACCTTCTAGTTTCTGAAGGATAATAACGATTTTAACATTTTACGTATACGGAAAAGGCTGTTCAAAATATTTTGAACAGCCTTTTTATTTCTCCTGGATTTATTTTACTTGATAGTTGACTACTAATATTTTACCTATAAGCTGTAGCGTTTAATTAATGTGTTACGTTTAATTACAAACATTCAAAACATGAAAAAAAATCTAACTAACGCATTCCTTATCCTACTTACTTTTGCAGTATTTACTTCGTGCAAAAAAGATGAGTATGAAACCATACAGATTGTCAAAATGATTTCCGCTAAGGAAATGAGGGCCATGCCTACAGGACTTACTAGGGCTACTCCCGCAAAAAAGACTGGAAAAATATACATCTACAAAGATTATCTTTTCATTAATGAGCCCAATGAAGGCATTCACATCTACAATAATACCAATCCGAGTGCTCCTGTGAATATGGCTTTTCTGAAAATCCCGGGCAATGTAGATTTAGCAATCCACAATAATATTCTTTATGCCGATAATTTTATCGATTTGCTGGCTTTCGATCTATCGAATATAAATAATATTACATTGGTTAAAAGGGTAACTGATGTTTTTAGTCAGTTCAATAACCCAGGCATTGAAAAATATATTTACACTTATAAAGATACAGTAGTAAAAAAACAAACTTATAAGCGTGAAATGCAATATGTTGCTTTCAGTACTTCTTCTTCTCAAGCTGGTTCGGGCCAGGGCGGTTCGATGGCCAGGTTCACCCTGATGAACGATTATTTATATACCGTTGGTACAAGTAATTTAAATCTGTTTAATGTTAAAACCGCATCAGACCCAACATTTTTAAAGACAATCAGTTTGGGTTGGGGAGTAGAAACCATCTTCCCTTATGATAACAAGTTATTCATAGGCACCAACAGAGGCATGCACATCTTTAGTGCCAGCAATCCGGCCAATCCTGTCCAACTATCTACCTACAGCCATATTTTTGCTTGCGACCCGGTGGTTGTACAAGGCAAGTATGCTTATGTTACTTTACGCACCGGCAATTTATGCAGGCAGGCCAGTAATCAGTTGGAAGTTGTGGATATTGAAGATCCGACCAAGCCGAAACAGATAGCGGTTTACCCGATGCAAAACCCAAATGGCTTAAGCACCTCTGGTGATTATCTATTTCTCTGCGAAGGTAGCTATGGAATAAAGAGTTTTAATATCAGAGATAACACGAAAATCAGCGACAACATGTTGCAGCATCTAAACAATATTAAAAGTTTTGATGTCATTGCCGGCCCCAAATCTTTGATCGTTACAGGAGAAGATGGTGTATATCAACTTAATTATAGTAACGCCGCAAATTTAAGGCAGTTGAGTTTAATTAAAAACCAATTCTAAAACTACTATAAGAGCATAGTTTGTTATTTTTACAGCCATTTCTCATAATAATCTAAACTATTTCTATATTTAACACGTAAATACCATTCTATTCAAATAGAATGGTATTTTTGTTTTCAACATGAGCGACATTAAAAAAACTTTACTTACAAAAGCTATCGGTCAAAAGAGCACCAATTTAGAGGCAGAAATGTCTTTTTTCGATCATCTGGATGTTCTCCGTAAACATTTAATCAGAGCCGTAATTGCTATTGCCGTTTTTACGGGTATCGCTTTTTACTTCAACGAGGAGATTCTGGATAAAATAATTTTTGGCCCCAAAAAACCTGATTTTTGGACTTATCGGATGATGTGTAAACTGGTAGAGCATTTCCCGTCCTTAGGTAAGGATATGTGTATCACCAAAATTAATGGGGAAATCATCAATACCGAGATGGCCGGCCAGTTTAACCTTCAGTTAAATGTTTGTGTGATGTGCGGTATCGTTGTGGGCTTCCCTTACCTCTTATGGGAGATCTGGCGTTTCGTTAAACCAGCGTTGCACGATAATGAGCGCAAATCGGCCAGTGGTTTTGTTTTTTTCGCCTCCTTATTGTTCGTTATTGGTATCTTTTTTGGCTATTTTATAGTTTGTCCCTTATCGGTTAATTTTTTAACCGGTTATACAGTTAGTACTGAAATTAAAAATACTTTTACAGTTGATTCTTACCTGTCATCGGTTGCAACCCTTACTTTGGGTACCGGGATTATCTTCGAGCTCCCGGTTATCATTTTTATTCTATCCAAGCTTGGTTTAATGACGCCAAAACTGATGCGTGCCAGCAGAAGGTATGCCACTGTAATTATTTTAATTATCGCTGCCATTGTAACCCCTACACCAGATATCATGACGATGTTGATAGTAGCTACTCCTTTATTCTTATTGTATGAGCTGAGTATTTTTGTTTCGGCCTATATTGAAAGAAAGAAGAAAAAAGCTGAAGCGGCATTCTATGCAAACTAACAAAAACATTACGAACAGAATTCATAATTCTCTATACATTTGACAATGTCTGATACAAAAATAAAAATTGCTATTGGAGCGGATCATGCCGGATTCGATTATAAAGAAATATTAAAAGATTTTTTAAAAGATTACGAAGTAAAGGATTTTGGACCTTTCTCAGCAGATTCAGTTGACTATCCTGATTTTGCACATCCTGTGGCCAGTGCTGTTGAAAACGGAGAATTTACCTACGGTATTTTACTATGCGGCTCGGCTAACGGCGTGGCAATAACAGCTAACAAACACCAGGGCATAAGAGCAGGCTTGTGCTGGGAAAACGAAGTGGCCTCGCTGGTACGCCTCCATAATAATGCCAATGTACTTTGTATACCGGCTCGTTTTGTATCTGTAGATGAAGCCAAACAAATTACCGAAACCTTTTTAACTACGCCGTTTGAAGGTGGCCGCCACCAAAATCGGGTTGAAAAGATTTCTTGCTAACCCCACCTCAACTAAAATTATCATCATGAACAAAAAGTTTTTAACCCTTGGTTTGGCTACACTTGTTACAGCAAGTTGTTTTAGCCAGATTAAACCATTACCTGCCAATAAAGACGCTATTAAATTTAGCAGGGCCATTAATCCTGATAATGCCTATAAACACCTTTCCATTTTAGCATCCGACGAATATGAAGGACGCGAGACAGGAACAAAAGGCGCCTGGATGGCTGCAGACTATATCCGCGATTATTTTAAATCAATTGGCTTAAAAGGCCCGGTTGATGGAGGTTATTTCCAGAAAATCAACCTCGTAAATGTTACATTGAAAGAAAGCCATGTAACTGTTAACGGTCAGCCGAAAGAGTATCAGAAAGATTATGTGGTTTCTCCGAGCCTAATCAGTGATAACGGTTTTACCTTCTCTACCGATCAGATTGTATTTGTTGGCTACGGAATAAAAAAAGACAGCTATAACGATTTTGCAGGAACAGATATTAAAGGCAAAGTGGTGATGATGTTTAACGGTGGCGACCCAACCATTAAACCTGGTACCCGCGTTGATAGGGCTGCTTACCGCGCCATGTTAGAAAACAGGGCAAAATATTTTGCTGAAAATAATGTAAAAGCCATTATCCTCATCGATCCAAGTGTGGATAGAATTACAGAAAACACCAAACAGGCTCAAAACAACGGCCGTGTAATGGTCAAAACAAATGCGGCTATTGAGGCCCAGAAACAGAATGAGATCCCACGCATCTCTATCTCTGTGGCCTTAGCCAACGATCTGTTAAAATCAGCAAATACTACAGCAGCCGACTTACAAAAGAAAATTACAGAAAGTCTTACACCTGCTTCACAGGTAATAAATGTTCCTTTTTCAGCAAGTGCCGCCAAAAACGAAGCATCGGTTAGGTGCGAAAACGTTTTGGGTTACTTGGAAGGATCAGATCCCGTACTTAAAAAAGAAGTATTAATCTTAACCGGTCACTACGATCATATTGGTTTAGAAACTGATCCTAACGCGAAAGATAAAGTAAACAACGGTGCCGACGACGATGGATCGGGTACTACCGGTGTTTTACTAATGGCAAAAGCTTTTACTGATGCCAAAAAAGCAGGTAAAGGTCCTAAACGCAGTATCTTATTTATGACTGTTGTTGGAGAAGAAAAAGGACTGTGGGGCTCCGAGTGGTATTCTGAGCATCCTGTTTTCCCGGTTGCCAATACCATTGCTGATTTAAATACCGATATGATTGGCCGTATAGGTGAAGAGTATTTGGGCAAACCGGATTCGGCAAACTACATTTATTCAGTAGGTTCGAAGATGTTAAGTAGCGACCTCGCCAATTTAAGTGAGCAGGTAAACGCTACCTATACTAAAATGAAACTGGATTATAAATATGATGATCCTAAAGACCCTGAGCAAATTTATTATCGCTCAGACCACTACAACTTTGCTAAATTAGGCATTCCGATTATATTTTATTATGATGGAATGTTACAGCAGGATTACCATAAACCCGGTGATGAAGTGAGCAAAATCAACTTTCCTTTATTATCAAAAAGAGCAAAACTCACCTACTTTACCGCATGGGAGCTTGCCAACAGAGCCAAGCGTCCGGTTGTAGACATGGACGGAAAAGGAAATCCAAAGAAATAATGTTCAAAATACTCAGCCTCAACGAAATGTTGAGGCTTTTTTGTGTGTATTTCAAACTTAAAATGTTATTTTTGATAAAACGAGTTTATGGATCAATTGCATATTTTAGAAAAAATTAAAATGATCCCTGTTGCCTACCAGCAAGAGGTAGAAGACTTTATTGATTTTATTTTGCAAAAAAAAGTCTCCCAAAAAAATGCGGTTAAAAGCAATAGAAAACTAGGTTTACTTAAGGGGAAAATGAAAATGGGTGATGATTTTAATGCGCCATTAGATGATTTTAAAGAGTACATGTAGTGAAAAAGTATTTACTTGATACGCACGTTTTACTTTGGATGCAGGACGACAACATTGCATTATCTAATAGAGCAAGAAACATTTTAGAAGACCCAACCCTTAACCTCTATCTAAGTATTGCCAGTTTGTGGGAAATCACAATAAAACAATCAATAGGTAAACTTCAATTAGAGTATTCATTTGATGAACTCATTGAATCATGCAATGAAACGAATATTACGGTTCTTCCAATAGATATAGAAATATTAAAAACACTTAAAGCTTTACCATTCCTACATCGCGATCCTTTCGATAGAATTATTATTGCAACAAGTATAAAATTAGGCTTAGATTTTATTTCAAGCGATGAAATAGCTAAAAAATATATGCCAGAAGTAATCTGGTAAAAGTATTTTTTATTACAATAACTTCTTTTGTTTCAACTTTGAAAAATAAACTCAATGGGTTTCCTATCTTTGGTTTTTAACGAAGTAACACCAAACTAAAAGCGGTTATTCTTCGTTACCCCTATAATAAATTGCTATTGATGAAAACTGCCGAGGAATTTTTAGAGAAGTCAGATGAGAAAGCTTTCGATTTGCCGCACCGTAAAACCATAAATTATAATATTGGTAAATACAATGCGGCGGTTGAACGGGGCTTATCGAAATTCGAAAACCTCGAGGCTTCTAAGAAAAAAGCCCATGTAATTAAATGGCGTGTAATGGAAAATCTCGACAAGTTCTTACCAGAATTCGAGTCAAATTTTCAGCGTCGCGGCGGTAAGGTGATCTGGGCAAATGATGCTGCAGAAGCCCAGGCAGAAATCCTCAATATCATTAAAAGAAACAATGGAAAAACGGTCATCAAATCTAAATCGATGACGACCGAAGAAATCCACCTGAACGATTTCCTGGAGCAGAACAATATCGAATCGCTGGAAAGCGATCTGGGAGAATATATCGTACAGTTATTGGGCCAGGCGCCCTATCATATTGTTACCCCTGCCATGCACTTAAGTGCTACTGATATTGCGCAGTTATTCCACGATAAATTTGGAACACCCATTGATGCTACACCACCGCAGCTGGTGCAAAAAGCAAGGGAACTACTCCGAGACAAATATTTGAATGCCGATATTGGTATAAGCGGAGGGAATTTCCTGATTGCCGATACCGGCAGTATTGCCATTACCGAAAATGAAGGCAATGCCAGGTTAAGCACTACTTTCCCCAAAATACATATTGCCATTGTTGGTATTGAAAAGGTCATCCCTTCTATGGCCGACCTGGACCTGTTCTGGCCTTTGTTGGCTTCGCATGGTACCGGACAAAACCTAACGGTTTACAATAGTATCCTGAGCGGACCGCGGCAGCCAAATGAAACGGATGGGCCCGAAGAAATGTATGTGATCCTGCTGGATAATGGCCGCACCAATTTACTGGCTCAAAAGGATCAGCGACAAGGTTTGTACTGCATTCGTTGTGGTGCCTGTTTAAATGCCTGCCCCGTATATAAAAATATCGGTGGACACACTTATAATACCACCTACAGTGGCCCAATTGGCTCGGTAATTACGCCACATTTAAAAGGTATGGAAGAGTTTAAGCATTTGAGCTATGCTTCCAGTCTCTGCGGAAAATGCTCAGAAGTATGTCCGGTAAAAATCGATATCCATAAAATGCTGCTGCTTAACAGAAGAGATGCTGCAGCTGGTCATGAGAACGGCAAACAGGAAGAAATCGGCTGGAGCATGTTCAGCAAGATGATGCAAAAACGCAAATGGATGGATTTCTTCGGCGGAAAATTTAAAAACTTTATGCTCAAAACCTTCTTTAAAAAGAGCTGGGGCAAATACCGTGAAATGCCAAAGGTTGCCGATAAATCATTCGCCAAACAGTTTGAGGAATTAAAGAAGAGCCGGGAGTCCTGAGTCCAGAATCATTAGTCAAACCAACCAGATATGCATTTCAACCGAAGAGATAAAGACGATGAATTCTTATTGAATTTATATAAAAAACTACTTTATCCCAGAATGGTAGAGGATAAAATGCTTAAATTATTGCGGCAGGGACGTATAGGGAAATGGTTTTCGGGTATCGGACAGGAAGCCATTGCTGTGGGCAGTACCATGGCCATGCAGAAAGGTGAGTACATTTTACCCATGCATCGCAATTTAGGTGTTTTTACCTCACGTAATATTCCGCTAAAGAAATTAATGGCCCAATGGCAGGGCAAGTTAACCGGCTTTACCAAAGGCCGCGACCGCTCCTTCCATTTTGGCACACAAGATTATAAAATTGTGGGCATGATCTCCCATTTAGGGCCACAAATGGCTTTAGCCGATGGTATCGCCCTGGCCGATCTTTTGGCTAATAAACAACAGGCTACACTGGTTTATACCGGCGAAGGCGCCACCAGTGAGGGCGATTTCCACGAAGCCGTAAACGTTGCAGCAGTTTGGGGCCTTCCTGTTATCTTTCTGATCGAAAACAACAGCTATGGACTGTCAACCCCAACAGCAGAACAATACAGATGCAAAAACCTGGTTGATAAAGCCATTGGTTATGGAATAGAGGGTGTTCAGATCGACGGAAATAATATTTTAGAAGTTTATGATACCATTAACCAGCTGGCCATGGAAATCCGAAAGGATCCCAGACCTGTTTTGGTTGAGTGCATGACTTTCAGGATGCGTGGCCACGAAGAGGCATCAGGTACGAAATATGTTCCGCAGGAACTTTTTGACCAGTGGGAAAAGAAAGACCCTTTAAACAATTATGAGGCCTATCTAATTGAGCAAGGTATTTTAACAACAGATACCATTACGGATATTAAGATTCAGTTTAAGCAAGATATTGAATTAGCAGTAGAAGAAGCTTTTGAAGAGCCGGAACCCATTGCAGATCAAGCGAGAGAAGAAAGGGACATGTACTTCCCTTACCAGTCCGAAATTGTTCAACCAGGCGAATCTGCTACTGAAAAAAGGTATCTGGATGCAATTAGTGATGCACTCGATCTCGCGATGGATAAATATCCTAACCTGGTTTTGATGGGGCAGGATATTGCCGGTTATGGTGGTGCCTTTAAAATTACGGATGGCTTTATGGCTAAATTCGGCAAAAACCGGGTGCGCAATACACCTATTTGCGAATCGGCCATTGTGGGCGCAGGTTTGGGCCTATCCATAAATGGTTATAAGGCTGTGGTAGAGATGCAATTTGCAGATTTTGTTACTGTAGGCTTTAACCAGATTGTAAACAATTTGGCCAAAACGCATTACCGCTGGGGCGAAAAAGCAGATGTAGTAGTACGTATGCCAACCGGCGCTGGAACAGGAGCCGGCCCGTTCCATTCGCAAAGTAATGAGGCCTGGTTTACTAAAACACCGGGATTAAAAATTGTGTACCCCGCATTTCCTGAAGATGCCAAGGGTTTGCTTTTGTCTGCCATAGCCGATCCCAATCCCGTAATCTACTTTGAACATAAATACCTTTATAGAAGCCTAACCGGGCCAGTACCCGATGGCTATTATACTACCGAAATAGGAAAAGCCGCTACTTTAAAAACGGGAGACCAGTTTACGATCATTACCTATGGTTTAGGTGTACATTGGGCTTTAGAACATTTGAGCAGCCATCCTAAACAAGCAGCCACCCTGGTTGATCTGCGTACATTACAGCCATGGGATCAGGAAACAGTGAAGGAAGCTGTAAAAGCAACCGGAAGGGTGCTGGTTTTACATGAGGATACCTTGACCAATGGTTTCGGTGCTGAAATTTCTGCTTGGATTGGCGAGCATCTTTTCCAATACCTGGATGCACCTGTAATGCGTTGTGCAAGTTTAGATACTGCCATTCCGATGAGCAAGGTGCTGGAAGATGATTTTCTGGCTAAAGCCAGATTAGCAGAAATAATTGATAAATTATTAAAATATTAAACAGAGGTTAATTGTATAAACTGTTTAAATTGGTTAACTGTGTGTCCTAAACAATTAACCGGTTTAAACGATTAACCAGTTAAACATTCAAGCAACATGGGCACTTTCAAGGTCAGTGGAAATATAGTTAATATCGTAGCACGTCATATTTTCTTTGGCGAAATAACGGTTGAAGCCGGAAAAATAAAATCGATTACCCAAATTTCGGAAGAACGCCCGGGAAGCCCTTTCATTACGCCGGGCTTTATTGATAGCCATGTACATATTGAAAGCAGTATGCTCATTCCGAGCGAATTTGCCAGGTTAGCGGTGGTGCACGGTACAGTGGCGACCATTAGTGATCCGCACGAAATTGCAAACGTATGCGGGATGGAAGGAGTTGAATTTATGATTGAAAACGGCAACACCGTACCCTTTAAATTCAATTTCGGTGCACCAAGCTGCGTACCGGCTACTACCTTCGAAACTGCAGGCGCTGAGTTAAATCATGATGATGTTAAGGCACTTTTAGAACGCCCTGAGATTAAATACCTCAGCGAAATGATGAATTTTCCGGGAGTGTTGTATAAAGATGAAAAAGTTTTAAAAAAGATTGCTGCTGCCCACGAGCTCGGTAAACCTGTTGACGGACACGCGCCGGGCCTACGTGGAGATACCGTCCAAAAATACATAGATGCCGGTATTTCTACCGACCATGAATGTTTTACTGCCGAAGAAGCACTGGATAAGCTACAGCGTGGCATGAAGATCCTGATCCGGGAAGGCAGCGCAGCCAAAAATTTTGAGGCATTAATCCATTTACTCCAGGATTGGCCCGAAATGATGATGTTCTGTAGTGATGACAAACACCCTGATAGTTTAGTTGAAAACCACATTAACGAAATTTGTGCCAGGGCAGTGGCCAAAGGAATCGATGTTTTTAAAGTGCTTCGCGCGGCTTGCATTAACCCCATCTTACATTATAAGCTAGATGTTGGTGCTTTACAGGTAAACGATGATGCCGATTTTATTGTTATGGAAGACCTTGTTAATTTTAAGGTAAAACAAACTTACATAGATGGTCTTCTAATGGCAGAAAACGGTAAAATGGCAGGCAACTGGATCAATCATTCAGCTAGTAAAGAATCAATTAACCATTTTGATTGCAGCCTGAAAAACGAAGAAGATTTTATCTTACCCTATCAAAACGAACAGGAGATTCCGGTTATTGAAGCCCTGGATGGTCAGTTGATCACCAATAAACTACATATAAAACCAAAAGTTGAAAACGGAAACATGGTGAGCGATGTAGAAAATGATATGTTAAAAATGGTGGTGGTTAACCGCTATCACGATGCGCCCATTGCCATTTCCTTTGTTAAAAACTTTGGTCTAAAAAAGGGCGCAATTGCCTCGAGTGTAGCGCATGATAGTCATAATATTATTGCCGTGGGTGTTGATGACAAAAGCATTTGTGCGGCGGTAAATATGGTGATTCAGGAAACTGGTGGAGTTGTCGCTTTAGGAAACGGAAAGGAAGAGGTTCTACCGCTACCTGTTGCCGGCTTAATGAGTAACCACAATGGTTACGAGGTTGCTGCATGTTATACGGCTATCGATCAGTTTGCAAAAGACCTGGGGTCAACCCTGCTTGCTCCTTTTATGACACTTTCTTTTATGGCTCTTTTGGTTATTCCGCATTTGAAACTGAGTGATAAAGGTTTATTTGATGGTGATGAGTTTAGGTTGATGTAACTACATAACACCTTCTATCCTATCAGCAAAAACATTAACTAACTTATAATTTTTGTTTAAAGAGATAACCTCGGGCCATAAAATATTAATTGCATCATGAAATTGAGACATTTTCATATTACCTAATCTAATATGAATTACTTTAGGTGGCGGAGTATGTAAAAGTATTCTGGAAGAAAAATCGCTGTCTTTCGTTATAATGGTCATATTTTTAGCCTTAGCATATTGCCAAATCATCGTATCAGACCATTCATCACCTAAATCGGCCTGATGAATGTATTGAGCATTGTTCCAAAGTGAGAAAAAACGAGGAAGGTTAACGTCTACTAAAAATCTACATTCCTCCATTTAAGCCACCGCCCGTTTAATAATGAAACTATGATTCATTAATTCTGTCGCATAGCGCATACAGGCGGTAATATCTTCAGGTTCAAGTGAAGGATACTGATTTAAAATTTCCTCGGCTGTTTCACCTGCAGATAAAAATTCCATTACAGTCTGTACCGTAATTCTCTTTCCCCTTATAATTGGCTTTCCATTACAAATATCACTATCAATATAAATACGATCGAAAATCTGTTCCATAATGTAAAGTTAACCAATTAGTTTATCTTTTGATAATTTGGAAAGTTAATCCAACAAAAACACTTCAGCAAGCGGATTAAACAGGTAAATCCGCTTATCATCTAAACAAATACAGCGATATCGCTTTCTAATCTGTTCGCCTTTGGTAAAGCGACGGCCATCTTTGATTTTAAAGTTGGTATTAATTGGCAGTTGCTCTACATGTAAAGTTTCGCTTTTATTGCTGTCGTATTTTTTTAAGGCCCGCGATAAATGTAAATCAGAACAACTCGAAGCTGCTGGGTTCGACATGTAATTGTCTATCGCCTGACGGATATCCTGCGGAAAAATATTCATATCAAAGAAAGGAACCATCATCCGCTGAAAGTTTTTCTTCCATTCGGTTCCGTGTGGCTTTACTTTATTTTTAAAATCATTCCAGGTTAGCAAATGGGCGAATTCGTGCACTGTGGTCACTAGAAACGCATAATGGTTGAGGTTAAAATTAACTGAAATACGATGGCCTTTTCCACGGAATGGATGGCGATAATCGCCTAATTTGGTAGAACGTGTTTTAGCGATCTTGAATTCGCATTGAAAATAATCAATCCACCTGGCAATTAGCGGGGCGGCCTCTGCAGGCATGTATTGCGCTAAAACTTTAACTTTCTCCACAAATGCTAAGATAAATATTTTTAAACTTATCCGAAAAGGCCCAAAGTTTACAATGAGAAGAGCATATCTCCTTTTCATTTTCCAACCACAGAGTACACCAAGCTTTCACAGAGAAAACAGCGTTCTCAAAAAATATTACCATGCAAAAAATATTAAAGAAGAAATTGAAAGAATAAAGCAAGTTATAATTAGCCCAATCTAAGCGTACATTGAGTACATGCATAGAAAATAGCTGTTAATATCCATTCACTACCCGCCTAATTCCGTCTTTCAATCTAATTACATTAAAATTTATCAATAATCCGAATCTATAATTACCCAATTTCATATAGGTAAGGGTTTGTGCTAAATGAATATCGGTTAATCGTTCAATACTTTTCAATTCTAAAACTAAGCTTTTTTCTACCAGAATATCTATTCGATAACCGCAATCCAATTTTACATCTTCAAAAACTAAAGGCATTATCTTTTCTTTCTCAACCTGAAAACCTGCATGATCAATCTTATAGAACAAGCATTCCTTATAAGCATTTTCAAGTAAGCCAGGCCCAAGCGCTGTATGAACATCCATTGCCAACCCAATGATGGTTCTCGTCAATAAATCTGCCTTCATATTACTTTGTGTTCTCTGTGCTTAACTCTGTTTTCTTAGTGGTAAAAACGAACTATCGCTCTTGCGGTCAATAGATTATTCTTCTGTTGGAAACAGCGACGCCAGTACCATTTTTATCTCGCCGAAAGAGTAATCTTTGCCTAAAAACTCCCTGATGGTAGCCATCGATTTTGTTTTCTGGCTTTCAACGGCATCTGTAATATTGCGGATTTTATTGGCCTTAACCAACTTCGTTACATCCAGTTGCTGTGTAGAAACATAATATGCCAAATGGCCCTCAATAGTACCAACCGATAAGCCCCGCTCCTTTGCAATTTCATCTAATGTTTTGCCCGCATTGTATAATTCAAAACTAATCAGCTTGGTATCGGGCTTCGGCTCTTTCTTTTTTTTCTCTGTAGCAGTTCTTACTTTTAGCGCCATGCCTTTAAGCGTAATCGCCTTTTTTAATTGTGCCTCTCTTTCTACCGCATTTAAAAGTGCATCGGTATCGGCCTTACTAAACTCTTTTCCATCAATAATGGCTTCCAGCAATGCTTTGCTTTTATGAATTTTCTTCAGCTGTTCATAAATCACAATTTCCAGTTCAAGCAGTTCAGTCAGGTAAGTTTTAACCTGTTTTTCTTCTTTTATGGCTTCAATTTGGGCTATGAATTTATCTGACACCTCCTTAATCAGCGGACTGAAATATTTTACCGCGGCCTGTACCCGCTTGGACACATTGAACAATGTATGCTCGGTTTGTTGGGCAAACAAATTTTTAAGCTGGTTTACAAAAGTATCAGCCGTTGCAGTGATTTTCTGGAAATCTTTATACAGATCCATCGTCCAATCATCATAGCGCTGTTTGGTCGATTTAGCCTCGCTCTTATCAAAAGTTTGCATGTGTTCCTTAAAATAATAGCGTGCCATATTCAGATCGAAAGCTGATAACAGATAAGTCCTGATAAAGTCATAGCTCTCAGCACTGATCTGCTGGTCGAGTACTTCTGTAGGCTGTTTGGTTTTAGAAAAATAGTGGATGTTCTGGTCTTGCTGCAAACCGCTTTCGCGCAGGTGCGACGTTAACACCAAACCCTTAAGCGAGCGAAGGCGTGAAAGCGCCACATAAGCCTGCCCCGGGGCAAAAGCGTCACCAATATCAATAATGGCTTTATCAAAGGTTAAACCCTGACTTTTATGCACCGTAATGGCCCAGGCCAGTTTAATTGGATACTGCACAAAGGAACCTGCTACATTTTCTTCAATTTCATTCGTGGCCTCGTTCAGTTTATATTTTACGTTTTCCCAGGTATAAGGTGAAATCTGGATTACCGTTTTATCTTCTGGCAATTCAATTTCTACCAGATCTTTTTCAATGTGGTGCACCACTCCTATTTTCCCATTGTAATAGCGTTTTTCGGCGGTCATATCGTTTTTGATAAACATAATCTGCGCACCAACTTTCAGTTCTAGGCTCCTATCATTAGGATAGGCATGTTCATTAAATTCGCCTGTTATCCTGGCTTCAAAAAAATACGATTTCGTTTTCAGTTGAGTTAACCTTTCGCGGTTAATGCCATCAGCCTTATGATTATGCGTCGTTAAGGTGATGTAATTATCATCTGCTGCCGGCTTAAAATCACGGATAAAATGTTGTTGCAATAATGCCGTATCCTGCGGGGTAATCTGGTTATTCCGCAAGTTATTCAACAGGTCAATAAAAACAGCATCATCCTGGCGGTAAATTTTATCCAGCTCGATATATACCGGTGGATTATTTTGCAATGCCAGCGCATCAAAAAAATAAATACTTTTATAAAATCCGGCCATTACCCGCCATTCGTCATTTTTAACCACAGGAGGCAACTGGTGTAAATCACCAATAAATAAAAGCTGTACGCCCCCAAAAGGTACATTTTTACTCCTCCTGATGTAGCGCAGTGCAAAATCAATGGCATCGAGCATATCCGCCCTCAGCATACTTACCTCATCAATTACCAACAGTTCCAGTTCCTGAATCAGGCGCCTTTTATTGCCCTGCATATTTAAATGCTTGGCCAGGGTACGTGGTGTATTAAAGTTGAAGCTAATCTGCTGATTGATAATATTTCCGGCTGCATCAGGAAAAAAAGCACCAAAAGGCAGCTGAAAAAGAGAATGGATCGTAACCCCGGCAGCATTAATCGCCGCTATACCTGTTGGCGCACATATAATCGCTTTTTTATGCGTTAGTTGAATCAGTTTCCGCAAAAACGTCGTTTTACCTGTTCCCGCTTTTCCGGTTAAAAAAACGTGTTTAGAGGTATAATTCACAAATTTAGCCGCGATCTCAGCGGGCATAGAAGTTTCTTCTAATGTAGGCATCTGCAATAAAATTTTAGTTTGCTAAACAGGGAGGATAAATAAAGCTAAACATTTTAGCACAAAACTAAAGAATCATTGGTGAGAAATTTTAATTTTAAGTTGATATTTTTGGTCTAAACCTTTAATTAAACAATAATTCCTGAATTGGCGAACCCAAAAACCTTGATAGAACTGCCCCAGAAGCAATATAAACCTGACAGGAACGGCAGCCTCGGATCTCCATAAGCGAAGCTATAGTGTATGGCAGGGCTGTAATAACAAAAGAACAACCGCCACTGCTTTTTAATCTTAAAAATTGCAATCAGTTTTCAATTAAACAATTAACCACTTAAAACAGTTAACCAAATTCCCTATCTTTGCAACCTGATGAAACAACACTATTCAAATCTTATCGCTGTTAAATTCCTTTAACAAGGTTTCATCACCTTTTTACACCCAAAATTTTATTATGCTTAACCCTGAAATAGAAAAACGTAAAACCTTTGCCATTATTAGCCACCCCGATGCCGGTAAAACCACGCTGACAGAAAAATTTCTGCTTTTTGGTGGTGCCATCAACACCGCTGGTGCAGTAAAAAGAAATAAGGCCAACCAGAGCAATACCTCCGATTTTATGGAGATCGAAAAGCAGCGTGGTATCTCGGTTGCAACTTCGGTAATGGGTTTCGAATACAGTGGTAAACGCATCAACATTCTGGATACGCCTGGTCACAAGGATTTCGCAGAAGATACCTACCGTACTTTATCTGCAGTGGATAGCGTGATTTTAGTTGTCGATTGTGTAAAAGGTGTGGAGGAACAGACAGAAAAGCTCATGTCGGTTTGCCGCATGCGGAATACGCCTGTAATTATCTTCATCAACAAAATGGACCGTGAAGGTAAAGAAGCTTATGATTTACTGGATGAAATTGAAGAAAAACTAAACATCAGCCTATGCCCGCTTTCCTGGCCTATTGGGCAGGGACATACTTTCAAAGGTGTTTACAGCATTTACAACAAACATTTAAATTTATTTAACTCGGATAAAACCAAGGTAACCGATTCGGTTATTGCCGTTAATGACCTGAACGATACCTCGCTCCTGGATTACCTCAAAGAAAATGAAATAAACACGCTGAAAGATGATGTTGAATTGGTTGATGGTATTTACGGCAAAATTGATAAAGATTTATATACCGATGGTTTAGTTGCGCCTGTATTTTTTGGTAGTGCAATTAATAATTTCGGGATTAAAGAGCTTTTAGATACATTTATAGATATCGCCCCAAGTCCGAGGCACCGCGAAGCAGAAGAGCGCGATGTGTTGGTGGAAGAAAAAAACTTCAGTGGTTTTGTATTTAAAATTCACGCCAATTTAGACCCTAAACACCGTGACAGGATTGCTTTTTTAAGGATTTGCTCCGGTAAATTTGAGCGCAATAAATTTTATTACCATACCCGTCAGGATAAAAAACTAAAATTCTCTAACCCGATGGACTTTATGGCCAACGAGAAGAGCATTGTAGAAGAAGCCTGGCCAGGTGATGTAGTGGGTTTATATGATAGCGGAAACTTTAAAATTGGCGATACTTTAACTGAAGGTGAAAAACTACAGTTTAAAGGAATCCCAAGTTTCTCTCCTTCTATTTTTAAAGAGGTAGAAAATATGGATCCGATGCGCACCAAACAACTGGAAAAAGGAATTGAGCAATTAACTGATGAGGGTGTTGCCCAACTATTTGTGATGCAACCTGGAAACCGGAAAGTAATTGGTGCAGTAGGCGAGCTTCAGTTTGAGGTAATTAATTTCAGGTTAGAGCATGAATATGGGGCTAAATGCCGTTTCCGTACGTTAAGCTATACCCGTTCGAGCTGGGTAACTTCTACCGATAGAAAGAAACTGGATGAATTTGTAAAACGCAAGCAACAGCACATCGGCTTTGATAAAGAGGCTAACCCGGTATACCTGGCTGATAGTGAATATATGATTAATTTAACCAAACAGGATTATCCGGATATCGAATTCCATAAAACCAGTGAGTTTAAGAGTTAGAAGTGAATTTTGAGTAAAAAAGTGGTTGAATGAACGAATTTGTAGCGAAGTTGCCCATATTCTCTCATTCAATCAGTCAAAATTCAACCATCATTATTACGCTCGTATTGCTTAAAAGTCAATTCTAGCCTTTTTTTGATCTTAGCAATCAGCAGCCTTGGTGAACGCACTTTAACACATTCGCCAAAACCCAATATTTCGCGCTCCAGTTCATAATTCAGCACCACATCAATCCTGAAAACGGTAGTTTTATCAGTTTTTTTCAATACCACCTGCGAGGTATGCAAAGGTTTGGTAATGACATAGGGTGCATGATCGTTCGTAAATTCCAGAATCACTTTTTGTGGCCGGTCTCTCTCACTTTTGGTTACCCCGATTAAATCGTCATAATAACGGTCAAAATCCACTCCTTCATAAGCAATAAACGGTTCGTTTGGTAATTCCTGAAATTCAACTATCCTATCGAGTGCTAAATTTAATATTCCGGGCCGCTTTTTCGCCTTACAGATCAAAAACCAGCGGTTCCGGTATTCTTTTAACAGGTAAGGGAAATAAATGCCTTGCTGCGCCTGTTGTGCCTTAAACGATTTATATTCAATAAGCAATGACCGTTTATTTAGAACCGCCTGATAAAGCGGCGGAATACATTCCAGGCCCTTCACCAGCTTATTACTTTCCAGCTGAATGTTGTTTCCGCTCTGTTTGGTCGATTTATAAAGGTTATTCTCCAAACGTGCAATCATATCGCTCATCTCGTCGAAGTAATTGAAAGCATTAAACTGCTTCAGCACCCCCACTATTTCTTTCATTTTATCTACATCAGCATGGTTGATCGGTGCTTTTGTAATACTAAAACCGGGGTCTTCGTAAGCATAAAACCGCCTGTCTTTTACCACAATAGGTGCGTTATAACCCAGTTTATCACTCCTCATCAACTGAATATCTGCCTGGATGGTGCGTTTGCTCACGCCGCTGGTTATGCCTTCAAGTTCGTACAGCGTTTCGGCGACCTTTTCAATTATATCATCGAGGGTCCATTTGCGAAAGCGGTTTCTCAGACAGTCGTCGATGGTTTTGTAACGAATAAGGGCTAATTTATTGATGGCCATTTTGAGGTAATTAGCGTGTAGGTTAAAAAATCTGGTGTTTATGCTTCTGTTAAAGATAACTAAGTTACCGATAACCGCGCAATACAATTGCGCAATTGGACACTAAAAATATGAATTCAATGAAAAATTAAATTTTATCTTATTGAAAACCAAGTCATTAATTAATATTCAATAAAATAATTTCTACTGCGCAATTCCTCCGCGCAGGGGTGGTGGCATCTTTGTAATGTCGCCAGTCGATAAAAGTTCTTTGATAAATATTGATAAACTAATCTGATTGATAGAAGACAGTTTTACTGTTTTTAAATAATGTGCGCTCTCCGTTATGCTGTTCTGGTTTATCTGGTTCAGCAAGAAACCCCTGTTCCCGATAGGTGGAACAGGGTACTGTTAGCGCAATCAGATCATTATAAAGAAATCCCGAAAGGGATGGCAATACTAAATAAAACTTATCCAAGGTTGTGGGTTTCAGAACAGCCCCAAAGTATTCGGGCAATTTGCTTAGAATATACTGATCAGGATTATGATAGATTGTCTTAACACGTTGTGTGTCGTGGGTTCGAATCCCACTTCCGGAGCAATCCGGAATAACTCAGGGGTTAGAGTAACAACCAAATATGCAGGTTCGAATCCTGCTTCCAAGGTGTTGGAATAGCTAATTGGTAAGCGTTTAGGGCTCAAAATCCAAAACAAAAAAGAAGAGTAACTTTTCAAAATACTCAAAAAACCACCTTGTAAAACCGCATTTAGCTTAAAGGTTCATTACTGATCCTGAAAAGCAAATTTGCTTTTGCTTTGCAAATAAAACGATAAACGAACTGATTTAAGAGTCAGGTTATTTTAAATGTTAGAATCAATCCACCGGATCTCAGCTAACTGAAAAAATAATTTCACTCTTAAACACATCAGGATTCAATTTATTTCCGCAAAAACCAGATGAATGTGCTTTTACAAGGCTTTGTAAGCAAAACAATTAAATAATTATAAATCTTAACATCAAAAAACATGAAAAGAGTAACCATTAACACCAATGATGTTGGATTGGTGTTTAAAAGAGGAAAATTAAAAAACGTATTAACTGCAGGAACCTACTGGTTAGGTTTTGGAGAAGATATCACTTTGTTCGATATGGGAAAAGAGTATTTTTTCACCCTTGCAGAACTAGAAGTACTGTTAACAAACACTGATTTTACTAACCTGGTGCATGTCGTAGATGTAGCCGATAATGAGTTGGCACTGATTTACAGAAATGGAAATTTCAAAAGTGTGTTAACTGCGGGCAAGCATGCCATCTGGAAAGGTTTGTCTGCCTATCACTTTGTCAAAGTTGATATTAGTAACATCAACATTGATGAGACGGTTGATAAAAATTTGTTAGAGAAAGTACCTTTATTAAATTATATCAGGGCTTTCAAAGTGGAGTCTTTCGAAAAAGCCTTGTTATTTGTTGATGGCAAATTTGAAAAGGTAATGGAAGCCGGAAACTATGTTTACTGGAAAAACGCCACTACGATTCAAGTTTTAAAAACCGATATGAGGCAATTGAATATGGAGATTATCGGACAAGAGATCTTAACTAAGGATAAAGCACAATTGAGGGTAAACTTCAGCATTCAATATCAAGTTGATGACATTATCAAAGCCTTATTGGAAAACAAAGATTTTGATAAGCAATTGTATATTACGATGCAATTGGCGTTACGGGAATCAGTTGGCTTAATGACCTTTGATGAGTTGATGGAAGGCAAAGAGAGAATTGCCGCACAAGTAATGGATTTAACTTTAGCTAAAGCAACCGATTTGGGTGTAAAATTAATTAACTGCGGTGTTAAAGATATTATTTTGCCAGGCGATGTGAAGGAGATTATGAACCAGGTATTAATCGCCGAGAAAAGGGCGCAAGCCAATATCATTACCAGGAGAGAAGAAACGGCTTCGACGAGAAGTTTGCTAAATACAGCCAAATTAATGGAAGAAAATTCGATGTTGTATAAATTGAAAGAGATGGAATATGTGGAGAAAATCGCAGAAAAGATCAACAACATCAGCTTATCGGGCAGCGGCCAAATTGTGGATCAATTGAAGCAAATCTTCGTGAAATAAATTAAATTTAGAAACCCTCGGTTAGGTGAATGTTACCTACCGGGGATTAATAAAGAATAAAATGAAAAACAACATAACAGGAAATAACCTGATCGAAATAGGTTATTCCGAAGGGAAAATACTAGGCCTGGCCCTGGATATTTTGAAAGCAAATTTTACAGCTATCGAAGAAAAAGAATTGCTGGCTTTATTTAAAAAAGTTAAAGATTACCCGGAAAGTTTTTTGGATGATCCGGTTTTAAAACCACTGGCCACAGCGATGATTGAAGAGGCCAATATACCAAAAGACGAAACCATTGAACTGGTAAACCATGCCAGACCCTACGCGGTATTTGGTTCTGATTATATTGAAGAAGGTGCCAGAAACCAAATGGATATTGCCATGAAATTACCGGTATCGGTAGCGGGTGCTTTAATGCCCGATGCACATCAAGGTTATGGTTTGCCTATAGGTGGTGTACTGGCTACAAAAAATGCCATTATTCCTTATGGTGTGGGTGTTGATATTGGCTGCCGAATGGCCCTGAGCATTTTTGATATTCCGGAAAAACATTATTTCGGTAAAGATGCCATGTACAAGCGGGAACTGATTGCTTTTACTAAATTCGGTGCAGGCAGAGAGTTTAGGGGTTTGGAAAGAGCCGAACACGAAGTATTGGATCACGAAGCTTTCAACTCAACCACTTTTCTGAAAAATTTACATGGGAAAGCCTGGGCACAATTGGGTACATCGGGCGGGGGTAACCATTTTGTAGAATGGGGGATTATTGATTTTGCCGACCGCGACGAAGTTTTAAATATTGATAAAGGTCGTTATGTAGCTTTGTTAACCCATTCTGGTTCGCGCGGTTTGGGCGCTACCATCGCCGGTCATTATACCAAACTGGCTAAAGAGATTTGCAAACTCCCGAAAGAGGCTGCAAACCTGGCTTATTTAGACCTTGATACGGCCGAAGGACAAGAGTATTGGATGGCCATGAACTTAGCTGGCGATTATGCCTCTGCCTGTCACGAGGTGATCCATAAAAGATTAACCAAAGCAATCGGTGCAAAGGTTTTAGCCAAAGTAGAAAACCACCATAATTTTGCCTGGAAGGAGTTGATCAATGACGAGGAAGTAATTGTTCACCGTAAAGGCGCTACGCCTGCTGGTAAAGGTGTAATGGGGATTATCCCCGGCAGCATGACGGCGCCGGGATTTCTGGTACGTGGAAAAGGCGAAACCAGTGCAATCAATTCAGCATCACATGGTGCCGGCAGACAAATGAGCAGGACGAAAGCGATCCAATCGATTACCAAATCGGATATGAAAGCCATTTTGAAAGACCACAACGTGACCTTAATTGGAGCAGGACTTGACGAAGCCCCAATGGCTTATAAAGACATCCATAAAGTAATGGCGGCCCAAACCGAACTGGTTGATGTAGTGGCCAAATTCGAGCCTAAAATGGTAAGAATGGCGGATGATGGAAGCAGGGAGGATTAGTTTTGAGTTGGGAGTTATTAGTCTAAAATCTAATTTAACCTCGCTGGTTCAAACCTGCGAGGTTTTTTAGGTCTTTTCCAACAAAAGAAATCTGATTTTAAATTTGAATCGGATTTTCTAATAAACCAGAGCTCGATTAACACATACATGCTATGTTTAATCGTGGTACTATTCAGAACCTAAACGTCATGCTGAATTTATTTCAGCATCCTTTATCCGCGGCATATACCCTGAAATAAATTGCCTTCGGTGAGCTCACTAAGGCTCGGTTCAGGGTGACGACAGCTTCTTGAATATATCTTCTGATTTTTTTTTAAGTTCACTCTATTAATTGAGTGTGCATGATCAAAAAGTTCAGAATTTTTTAATTAAATGTTAGCGTTCTCGAGAGGATAAAATTTCAGTATGCTTTTTAGTTTTTTATCTTTCGCCTTTCCTGTAGGGTTTGATACATTTATCACGCTGATGTACTTGGTTGGATCGCCGGTGGATTCAAAAATCAGTACTTCGGAATAATCAGTTGCATTTATTAATGAAGGCTGATCCTGTAAAACCGTAAAATTTCGCTGATTGAATGCTTCTACAATTGCTTCTTTATTTTCTACCAGTGGAATGCGATGGGTAATTTTTCGCCTTTTCATCCAGTTATCATTAATTTCAGAATAGGGATGGATGACCTGACCATTTAAAACGCCAAATATTGCACCCCCAAGAATAACGATAAATTCAACCACCCAAATCACCCACAATAATAAGCCGCTAATGATACCTGTGCTTTCGATGCGGAATGTACCTATTTCATTCAGATTAATAATTTCCTGAACCAAAATATGGGGATGCGTAAAAAGGAAAAAGAAGTCTTGAGCTAAAAACTTCAAATCATTGCCATTCAGGTTAAAAGTAAAACCTTTCCTACTATAGGCTAAAGTATCAAACAACACCCATTGAATATAAAAGGCAAATAACCCGCAAAAGATAGCAATAATGGTAACGATTTTTTTATTCCTGAGTTTTCCGATCTTAACCCCAAGATCAATAAAAAACCCTAAACCCAGACCTAAAAGAAAAGCAATAATGGCAATGAACCAAATATTGGGAATAAGCCTTCCGAGGATAATGTAGAAAACCGGAAGAATGAGTGATGCCAATATACCAATGGCAAGTGTAGTAAGAATAGCTGAGGTAGAAGCGTAACCCTGAGGCCTGTATTTTGGTTCCATATAAGCGCGAAATGAGATTTTTATCTGAACACTCCATCATTCAATTTGTTTGATGGAGTGTTCAGATTCTCTATTTCAATTTGCTTAATGCCAGTTTTATTCTAGGCAGCATGTCTTTTATATCCTGTAAAGTACAAGCCCCTACTGATGCCCGGAACCAAGGCATACTATGCTCATTTCCGAATGCCGAGAACGGTACCAGAGCAGCTCCGGCTTCTTTAATTAAATAAAAGTTAACATCTGCACTATCTTTTAAAAGCTGACCATCTTCGGTTGTTTTACCAATATAATCTATTTTAATGGTCAGATAAATGGCGCCCATAGGTTCTACTGCGTCTACATTAAAACCTTCAGCCTTTAAATCATTAAAACCATTGTAGAGTGCATTTAAACTATCCTGGATCTGTGCTTTAAAACTGGTTAAAAAAGCATCAACCTGGGGCTTATCGTTAAAATAGTTAGACATTGCAACCTGCTCTGCTTTTGGCGCCCAGGCACCCATATGGCCTACAAGCGCTTTCATCCTGTTTACAATATCTTCCGGGCCAAAGCCCCAGCCTACACGTACACCCGTTGCAGCCAGGCATTTAGAACTTCCATCAACAAAAATGGTAAACGGTTTCATTTCCGGGCGTAGCGAAACCGGATTTACATGTTCTTTATCAAAAGTTAAAAGAGAATAAATCTGATCGTACATCAGGTAAAGCGGCTTTTCGTCTGCTCCCCTGGTTGCATTTTCCTCTAAAACAGCATCACAAATCTCAGCCAGGGCATTAGCATCAAACATGGTACCCGTTGGGTTTAAAGGCGAACAAAGGGCCAATAATGTTGCCCCTTTTAAATGCGGTTTTAACTGTGCCGCAGTTGGCATAAAGTTATGCGCTGCGTCGGTTTCAACTGCAATGGCATTTGCCGACGTTAAATGGCAGTAGTGGTTATTGTTCCATGATGGTGCAGGAAACACTACAGTATCACCCGGATCAATCAATGCCAGAAAAGTAGCATAAATTAAAGGCCGCGAACCGCCTGAAACTAAAATGCTATTGGCATTATACGCTAATCCAAATCTGTCTTTTAATAATTCAGAAACGGTTTCTCGTAATTGCAAAACACCATCTGCAGGTGGATAATTGGTTTGGTTGGCATTATACGCTTCCACAATTCCCGCTTTTAACTCAGCTGGGATTGGATAAATATTTGAATCAAAATCGCCAATGGTCAGGTTAGCGATAGATGCACCTTTGCGCTTCATTTCGTTAACTTCGTTACCAATTTTTATAATTTCTGATCCAATTAATGAATTGGCTATTACTGAAACTTTCATGTAGTTGTATTTTGAATTGCGGTTGATCGCAATTTATAATGCTTTTATTAATTTTTGGAGTTCCTTTTTATCAATACTACTTTCTTCCGATTTATCATAAAGGGTTAACATATTGATAACTGTACCCGTAGATATATTGGCGACTAAATAAGTTATTACTCTAAATCCACCGCTTTTACCTTTTCCTTTGCTTTTTATAGCCAGTCTGATTTTATACAGGCCTGCACCTAGATCATTCCCCAGTTGCGGATTCTCCAGAAGTTTCTCTTCAAGTTCATAAAGATCTTCAACTAAAGAAAGATATTTCTTTTTATAGACTTTGGCTTTTTTTATAAAAACAGCCGAATAGATAATTGCATTAGCCATTAAATATCTTTTAAACTCAAAGGCTTCCGTTGCCCCTGCTGCATTTCCTTAATCTCTTTTAAGGCCTGCGAAATCTCAGTAGTTATCTGACTTGCTGATTCAGACTTAACTTTTGCTCCGATTTTACTAAGGAACTCTTTTACGAAACCTGCATCTTTATCCTTAATTTCTATTGTTAAAGTTGTCATAATTACAAAATTAGCAAAATTATTTAACCAAATCTTCAATCGCTTTATTCACTTTTTCAAAACCAAACTGAGACAGAACCTCCTGCATTGCTGCCGAAATCTGCTCATTGCAAAGGTTACCGATGCTTCCTTCGTGTGTATGATGTATCTGGCTAGATGGGGCAAATGTACCACTTTCAATTTGCTCGCCAACTATTTTATAAGCTTCTCTAAATGGCACGCCTTTTAACGCAAGGTCATTAACCACTTCAACACTAAACAGGTAATCGTATTTTTTATCTTTTAAAATATCATCCTTTATGGTAATGTTCTGAAACATAAAGGTGGCGATTTCCAGACACTCATTAAGCGAAGTAATGGCAGGGAAAAGATTTTCTTTTAATAGTTGTAAATCGCGGTGATAGCCTGATGGCAGATTGGTAATCATCATCGCAATTTCATTTGGCAAAGCCTGAATTTTATTACAGCGCGAACGGATCAGCTCGAAAACATCAGGATTCTTTTTGTGTGGCATAATGCTCGAACCTGTTGTCAATTCAGGCGGAAAACTAATAAAGCCGAAATTCTGGTTAATGAAGAGGCAAACATCCATAGCCATTTTTGCCAGCGTTGCGGCAACAGCGCTCATGGCCTGCGCCAGGATTCTTTCGGTTTTACCACGCCCCATTTGTGCATAAACCACATTATAGTTTAGGCTTTCAAAACCCAACAGTTGGGTAGTTAATGTTCTGTTTAACGGGAATGATGAGCCGTAACCTGCTGCAGAGCCTAATGGATTTTTATTGGTGATTTTCCAGGCAGCCAGCATCAGTTCCATATCATCGGCAAGGCTTTCGGCATAAGCACCAAACCATAAGCCAAATGAGGAAGGCATAGCAATCTGTAAATGCGTATAACCTGGCAATAATTTATCTTTATGCGTATTGCTCAGCTCGATTAACTGATTAAACAACGTCGCCGTCTGGTTAACCATATCTTCAATACAGGCACGGAAAAACAGTTTTAAATCGACCAAAACCTGATCATTACGTGAACGGCCACTATGGATTTTTTTACCTGCTTCGCCTATGCGTTGTGTGAGCAACCATTCTACCTGCGAGTGTACATCTTCCACGGTATCTTCAATCGTAAAGTTACCCGCTTCAATCTCAGCGTAAATATTTTTCAATTCCTGCTGAACGGTTTTTAACTCTTCTGCGGTAAGCAAATTTATCGTTTCCAACATTTCAGTATGCGCCAGTGAACCCAGTACATCAAATTTTGCCATTTGCAGATCAAGCTCACGGTCTTTACCTACAGTGAAACGTTCTACAAACTGATTTACATCAATATTTTTTTGCCAAATTTTCATTTTAATTTATTTAACCGCAAAGAGCGCTAAGTTTATTGGATTTCCAAACAAGAAAATTCGTCTTGTTTTATAAACTCTATTATTGATTCTTTTTTTGTTAGAAGTATCTGTGATATCGATAGCGTTGTGTTGTTGCCCGTTCTGAGCCAAATTATTTTCGGAGGGTGCCCATACAAATTAGAAAACTCATAGAAATCGGCATCAAAAGTAACAATCGTAAAACCATTTTGGCCAGCAAATGTCCAGATCTCCTTATCCGATTTATTCTCCAGATTTAATTTCCTAATCTGTTCACTCTGCGGGAAAGCTAACTGAATAAGCTTAATAATTCGGAAAGAAATATTCTGATCAAATAGTAATTTCACTAGGCAACGCGTATTTTATGTTCCCGATCGGCAGCATAGGCCAAACAGGCTAAAACCTGCGCTTCGGTCAATTCATCAAAATCTTCCAAAATCTGTTCGAGGGTCATTCCGCTCGCAAACCAGTTTAAAACATCATAAACAGCAATTCTAGTCCCGATTATACATGGCCTACCAAACCGTTTATCTGCATTAATTTCGATAAAATTAGCATAGGTGTTCATATCCCAAATATAAACATTATTTAAAGCATTTTCATTCAACCGCAAAGGGTGCTAAGTTGTTCGCAAAGCACACAAAGCAACAGTCATTTTACTACAGCGTACACCGAGTTTTCGCCAGAGAACATAAGGCATTCGATATTTAAGTTAAGTATCAAGCCTTACACCTTAAAACCCTCTACCCTCAACCTTGAACAACTGGTTTTAACATATTTATATATCCCTCTACCCCTTCTGCAACTTCTCTAACATACAAAAATTCATCGGCCATGTGCGAGCGGCCCGAAAAACCAGGGCCACATTTTACCGATGGAATATCCAATAAAGCCTGATCGGAAGTAGTAGGTGAGCCATAAGTGGTTCTGCCCAATGCTACCCCAGCCTGCACAACAGGATGGTTTTTATCAATTGATGAAGGCTTTAAACGGATAGACCGTGGAGTGACATCACAATCTACATTTGCACGGATAATTTCTAACACCTCTTCATTGGTATATGCATCGGTTACGCGCACATCAACTGTAAAAGTACAATTGGCCGGCACCACATTATGCTGTGAACCCGCGTTAATAATTGTCACAGTCATTTTAAGCGGGCCAAAAACTTCCGACACTTTAGGAAACTGGTAATTCCTGAACCATTCTATATCTTTTAATGCCTTATAAATGGCATTCTCCCCTTCTTCCCGCGCTGCATGTCCGGCCTTTCCGTGCGATACACAATCCAATACCAGCAAACCGCGCTCAGCGATAGCTAAATTCATTTCTGTTGGTTCGCCTACAATACCAAATTCAAGCTCACCTAAATCAGGCAGTACCAGTTCCAGGCCATTATTGCCTGAGATTTCTTCCTCGGCTGTGGCGGCCAAACAGATGTTATATTTTAAATTTTCCTGCTCGTAGTAATACAAAAATGTTCCGATTAACGAAACCAAACAACCGCCAGCGTCATTACTTCCCAGGCCAAAAAGCTTATCCCCTTCTATTGCGGCGTCATATGGATCACGGGTATAACCCGAATTTGGTTTAACTGTATCGTGGTGTGAGTTTAACAATAAAGTTGGCTTACTGGCATCAAAATGCTTGTTGTAGGCCCAAACATTATTCATTTTACGCTGGGTCTTAACCCCTCTCTCTTCTAAAAACTGGGCTATTAAATTAGCAGTCCGGTCTTCTTCTTTACTAAAAGACTGGATGCGAATCAATTGCCGCAATAATTCCAGGCTTTCCTTTTGTATATTTTCTAAAAACATAGTATCAAGTATATAGTATCAAGTATCAAGCAATACTTTTACTTCGCTTTAAGTTTTGGTCTTTCAGCTTTTAGCTCTCTTTATTATATAAATTCCCAGCTTTTAAAGCCGAAAGTTTAATGCCTTTTATCAACGATGAACTAAAACCATTATGTTCCATCTCATTTAAGCCGGCAATGGTACAACCTTTCGGCGAAGTTACCTTATCTATTTCTGATTCCGGGTGTGTTCCATGTAATAAAAGCAAATCGGCTGCACCTTTGGCGGTCTGAACAGCCATTTTTAAAGCTTCATCTGCATGAAAACCAATTTCAACACCACCTTGCGATGCAGCCCTGATGGCCCTTAAGAAAAAAGCAATACCGCAAGCACAAAGTGCTGTTGCAGATGTCATTAAATCTTCGTTAATCTTTACAACAGATCCAACAGTTTCGAACATTTTGGTTACCTCAGCCATATTTTCTGCTGACGCATTATCGCTCGCCATGCAAGTCATAGACTGACCAATCGCGATTGCTGTATTTGGCATTACGCGCACCACTTCAACACTCTCTCCTAATTTTTCTCTTACCGCGGCACAACTCACACCTGAAATTACCGAAATGACCAAATGCTTCGCCTGAACAATTGAAGCTTGAATTTCGTCTAAAACCGTGTTTAACTGTTGGGGCAGAACGGCAAGGATTACCACCTCTGCATCACCCACAGATTGTTTATTATTATTACTAATTTTAAAGCCGGCTTCGGCAAAAGACTTTAAATGGCCGGTATTTCTACGGGTAAGTGTAATGTCGGCAGCCTGGGCAAAGCTGGCTTTAACCAAACCTTTCGCTAAGGATAAACCAATGTTCCCGCTACCAATGATGGCTATTTTTTTATTCATGGTTGATTATGGTTTGTTTCAGATTGTTAATACAGCTTTTCATTTTTCGTAAAGCAATTTCAGTAAGGCTATTTAAAGGCATTTCCTGCTATCCGCTTTACTTCGTTGCACTCCGTGTTCGCTACTATCAGGTTTATAGCGCAATCACAGTATATTATCGGTTAATTTCCATGCAATATCTCAATGCACCGCCTTCAACCGTACTACCTTCCACCTTATTTCAGCATTTTGGTACCAAAAGTACCTGTAGCCAATTCGGCAAGTTCATCAGCTTTTCCAATATAGACGGCAGAAACACCCTTTTTAATGGCTTCAAAAGCATTGTGCAGTTTTGGAATCATCCCACCGGCTACCGTTCCGTCAGCCTTTAGCCCCTCAAACTCGTCTGCCTTAATTTCCCTTACCACAGTGGCATCATCATTCACATCCTTTAATACTCCTTTTTTCTCAAAACAGTATACCAATTGTGTTTCGTATAAGGCTGACATCGCCACCGCTACAGACGAAGCAATAGTATCGGCATTGGTATTTAAAAGTTGCGTATCGCCATCGTGTGTAATGGCACATAAAACCGGCACCAAACCGGCATTCAGCAAACTATCTAAAGTTTTTGCAGACACAGAATTTTCATCCAGATCACCAACAAAACCGTAATCAATTACCGCTCCGGCCATCGGCCCACTTTCAGCGCCATAAGTTTTGGTACTCACCGGGCGCTTTTTTGCTTTGATCACATTGCCATCAGCACCGCTTAACCCGATGGCATTGCTACCCTTGGCCTGCAATTGGGCAACCATATTTTTATTGATTAGTCCGGCATAAACCATCGTTACAATGCGGAGGGTTTCGATATCGGTAATTCTTCTGCCTTCAACCATTTTGGCTTCAATGCCTAGCGATTCTCCTAGTTCAGTTGCAATTTTCCCCCCGCCATGTACTAAAATTTTATCTCCCGGCAATGCTGTAAAATCCAGTAGAAACCGATGCAGGTTTTCTGAATTATCGATTACGTTTCCACCTATTTTTATGATTGTAAGTTGCTTCATCATGTATGTTCGCCGTGGTTCATGTCTGCACGAACCACCCTAATTTTTATCTTAATGATTTCGGTTCGCGAGAACACGAACCGGGGCTGTAATATATTTTAGTAGTTTAACCACAGATTAACTGATTATAAATATAAAAGTATCTGTGCTCATCCTTTTTATCTGTGGTTAATCCAGATCAAAATTATGATTACAATTCTTCCAGCACGGCTTTAATTACGGCTTGTGCTGCCCATAGGCGGTTTCCGGCCTCATGAATTACCAATGAGTTTGGACCATCCAAAATTTCTGACGATAATTCCAGATCGCGACGCACAGGTAAGCAATGCATCACCTTTGCATCATTGGTGATTTTTAACTTTTCGTTATTCATCATCCAGCCGTCCGGATAAGTTAACACCTTTCCGTATTCTTTGTAGCTGCTCCAGTTTTTCACATACACATAATCGGCACCAACCAGGGCTTCCTCTAAATTGTATTCAATCTTTGCACCTGGTGTGAAATCTTCGGCAAGTTCATAACCTTCTGGCTGCGCAATCGTAAAATCGATCATTCCTTCTGCCTGCGCTTTACACATCCACTCGGCAAAAGAATTAGGAACGGCTTGGGGTAAAGCCTTTACATGAGGTGCCCAGGCTAAAACTACCTTGGGTTTGCGGCCGTCAGGTTTCTTTGTCCAGTTTTCATGAATGGTAATGATATCAGCAAAACTCTGCAAAGGGTGGCGTGTTGCACTCTCCAGGCTCACTACCGGCACAGCACAGTATTTTACAAACTTGTTAAAAAAATCTTCACTATAATCTTCCTCGCGGTTATTCAGTTTCGGAAAAGAACGCAAGCCCAAAATATCACAATATTGTCCCATAACCGCAGCAGCCTCACGAATATGTTCTACTGTAGAACCATTCATCACTACACCATCCTGTGTCTCCAATGCCCAGCCCTCTTTATCCAGGTTCATCACCATCACATTCATCCCTAAATTTAAGGCTGCCTTTTGCGTGCTTAAACGCGTACGTAAGCTGGGGTTCATGAAAACCAAGCCAAGAGTTTTGTTCTTGCCCAAATGCTGATGTGCATAAGGGTTGGCTTTTAATGCCAATGCATCATTTACAAATTGTTTGATGCTCGGAACATCATGTACGGAAGTGAAAAGTTTCATTTTTTAAAGCTTAAAGTTTAAAGCTTAAAGACTAAAGCTCCTGCAAAGTTTTAAACAGGATACAAAATCTAAACCTTAAACAGTTATCGTCTTAAACGTTTCAGCAAGCCTATAAGCATTGCCTTAACTTCATTTATTTTATTATTTATCTCCAGATACTTCTCTTCGTTCAAGTACCTCAAATCAGCAGCAAGTAAACAAGCATATTCAACTTCATGACAAGATCCTAATGCCATATCTAAAAACCGTGTAAAATCTTGATCCGAATTTCGACCAGCGCCCTCAACGATATTGAGTGGCACTGAGTAAGCAGCCCGTTTAACCTGACTATGTAAATCATTTCTTTCAGATACGGGAAACATGGGTAATATATCTGAATAAACAAATAATACCATTACATGTGCCTTTTTCCAAACATCTAGTTTTCGGTAGTCTCTCATTTTCATTTTAGTTTAAAAGTTAAACTAGAAAGGCCCGGGCCCTTCTATTCGAAAATAGGGATGATACTAATCTAGCTTTTATTTGTTTAAATTAAACTCACAAATACAAAAGTCATGCTTTCAGCTTTAAGCTTTCAGCACAAGATTAAACGCAGCTAAAAACTCATCAGCATGTGCTTTGGTTAAATTTAATGCGGGCAGTAAACGGATTACATTTGGTTTGGCCTCGCCGGTAAAAATGAAGTGCTTAAACAAAAGCTCTTTTTTAACATGCGCCAGTTCTTCCGGTAATTCAATACCAATCATTAAACCACGGCCACGAACTTCCTTTACTTGCTCAAATTTCTTTAATTCGGCAATTAGGTAATTCCCAACTTCTTCGGCATTATTCATCAGGCTGTCTTTTTCCATCACTTCTAAAACCGCTAACGCCGCAGCACAGGCTAAATGGTTACCCCCGAAAGTTGTACCTAGTTCTCCATGCCATGGCTTAAATTTAAGAGCAATAGCAATTCCGGCTACCGGAAAACCGTTGCCCATACCTTTTGCCATGGTATATACATCGGCCTCTACGCCTGCCCAATCGTGCGAATAAAACAAACCTGTTCTGCCATAACCACATTGCACTGAATCAGCAATATAAACAGCATTATACTCATCGCATAGTGAACGGATTTTTTGAAGAAAACTTTTTGACGCTTCTTTAATTCCGCCAACACCTTGTATACCTTCGATAATTACCGCAGAAATCTCATTGCCCTGCGCTTTAAAAGTTTCTTCTAAAGCCACCTCATTATTATGCGGAAGGAAGATCACGTTTTCGGTCTGATTAACCGGCGCTACAATTTTTGGGTTATCGGTTACCGCAACGGCTAAAGAGGTACGTCCGTGGAAAGCACCGGTAAAAGCAATTACCTTTTTTCTGCCGTTGTAAAACGAAGCGAGTTTAAGTGCATTTTCGTTGGCTTCTGCTCCAGAATTACATAAAAACAATTGGAAATCTTTTTTCCCCGATACTTCGCCCAGCTTTTCAGCTAGTTGTACCTGCAAAGGAATTTTAACCGAGTTGGAATAAAAGCCAACCTTATTTAACTGATCAGTTAAACGGCTTACATAATGGGGGTTGGTATGCCCAATAGAAATTACAGCATGTCCGCCATATAAATCTAAATATTGTTGTCCGTTTGCATCCCAAACATTGCTGCCGGCTGCTTTGGTAATTTCTATATCATTAAGTGGGTAAACGTCGAATAAGTTCATATTTTGAGTTTTTGTCATCCTGAGGAACGAAGGATCTGTTTCATCAGTGCAGATGCTTCGTTCCTCAGCATGACAGGTTATTAAAAGTTCGCGGCTTTCAGTTTCAAGCCTGTTGTTTCATCAAGTCCAAACATCAAATTCATATTCTGAACCGCTTGTCCGCTGGCGCCTTTCAAAAGGTTATCGATAATACTGATGATAAATAATTTACCACCGTGTTTTTCGATGTGTACCAGTGCTTTATTGGTATTTACAACCTGTTTTAAATCGATATTTTTCCGGCTCACATGCGTAAAAGGATGCGCGCTGTAATAATCTTCGTAAATGGTTTGGGCTTCCTCTAAAGTAAGTGCGCTTTCCAGATACATAGCGGCCAAAATACCTCTGGTAAAAGCGCCACGCTGTGGGATAAAACTTAAAGCTTCAGTAAGTGATGGTTGCAATTGCAATAAACTTTCGCTGATCTCGTTCAGGTGCTGGTGTTCGAAAGCCTTGTAAACAGAAAGGTTATTATTTCTCCAGCTAAAATGAGAAGTTGTGGCCAAACTCTGTCCGGCGCCGGTTGATCCGGTAGTGGCATTAATGTGAACCTCATTTTGGATCAACCCTTTTGCCGCTAACGGTAGTAAGCCCAACTGAATACAGGTTGCAAAACAGCCAGGATTTGCAATATTACCTGCTGATTTGATCTTATCACGGTTTAATTCAGGGAGGCCGTAAATAAATTCACGCTTTTCGAATGTAGATTTTTTATGCAACCTGAAATCCTGCGATAAATCGATAATCCTAACATTATCGTTAATGGGATTAGCGGCTAAAAACTTATTCGCATCACCATGGCCGACACAAAGGAAAAGCACATCAATATCTTGCGGAATATCGTTTACAAAGCGTAAATCAGTATCCCCGATTAAATCGGTATGTACATCAGAAATTAAATTTCCGGCATTACTGGTACTATTTACGAAAGCAATTTCAACATTTGGATGGTGAACCAGAATACGCAGCATTTCTCCGCCAGTGTAACCTGCACCACCGATTATTCCTGCTTTAATCATTTTTTTAAAGGTTTAAGGGTGTAGGGTATAAGGTTTAGGGGCCGGGCGGATAACCTTACGCCATTTCGCCCTAAACCTTAAACCTCGAGGCTATGCCTCATTATTTACTTTATGCCAGATCATTACCTGGTTGCCGAAGATTTTAGAAAAACCTTTTACATCTTCACCGCTCCAGGCATTGTTCATTTCACCATAGCTGCCAAATTTGTTGCTCATTAAATCGTGGCCAGATTCAATGCCGATAATCTGGAAACGGTATGGCAATAGCTCAACAAAAACTTTACCGCTCACAAATTTCTGCGTATCGGCTAAAAATGCTTCAATATTCCGCATGATGGGATCATGGAACTGACCTTCATGCAACCAGTTACCATAGAAAGAAGATAACTGTTCTTTCCAGCTTAACTGCCACTTCGTAAGCGTGTGTTTTTCTAAAGTATGATGTGCTTTAATAATTAAAACCGGTGCTGCCGCCTCAAAGCCCACACGCCCTTTAATACCGATAATGGTATCGCCCACATGGATATCGCGACCAATGCCGAAGGGTTGCGCAATGGCCTGTAATTTTTGGATGGCTTTTACCGGCGCCAACTTTTCACCATCAAGTGCTACCAGTTCACCTTTTTCAAAAGTAAGTTCAATTTTACGCGATCCGGTTTCTGAAACCTGTGTTGGCCATGCACTTTCTGGTAAGGTTTCGTTGGAAGTTAATGTTTCTTTACCGCCTACCGAAGTACCCCATAAACCTTTATTGATTGAATATCTTGCTTTCTCGGCACTATATTCAACACCATGACCGGCTAAATATTCAATTTCAGCCTCGCGTGATAATTTCAAATCCCTGATTGGCGTAATAATTTCAACACCAGGAATCAGGATATTGAAGATCATGTCGAAACGAACCTGGTCATTACCAGCGCCTGTACTGCCATGCGCTACATAATCAGCACCGATTTTCTTTACATAATTAGCAATTGCGGTAGCCTGACTCACACGTTCTGCGCTAACAGAAAGTGGATAAGTTGCATTTTTTAATACATTTCCGAAAATCAGGTACTTAATACAATCATCATAGTAGCCCTCTGTTTCGTCTACTACCACATGCGATTTTACCCCTAAAGCATAAGCTCTTTTCTCAATTTCCTGTAACTCCTCATCAGAAAAACCACCGGTATTTACAATCACCGAGTGTACTTCCAATCCACGGTCTTTCGCCAGGTATATACAACAAAATGAGGTGTCTAATCCTCCGCTAAATGCTAAAACAACTTTTTTCATGCTATTTGAATAAAAGGGTAAATAAAAATAAAAGGGCTTTTAAGCCGGTTTTCGGCTTTTGTTTAACAACCAAACGTTGTTTAATGCGCATAAAGCGCTCATATAATTTGGGTTTTTTCTGCAGTTCTTCAGCAAATTGTTTGGCTACTTCGTGCTTTTTCTCTGCCGGATCATAAAGCATAGCCGTGCACATGCAGTTTTTACGTTCCTTCATTTTCAAAATTTCGAAGTTTACGCAGCTCTGGCAACCTTTCCAAAATTCTTCATCCTGGGTAAGTTCGCTGTAGGTTACCGGCTCATAGCCCAAATCTGAGTTTATCTTCATTACGGCCAAACCTGTTGTTAACCCAAATATTTTTGCCTTGGGGTACAACCTTCTTGATAAGCCGAAAATTTCATTTTTAATGGCCTTAGCCAATCCGGCTTTACGGTATTTAGGGCTTACCACCAAACCACTGTTGGCTACAAATTGCCCGTGACTCCAGGTTTCGATATAGCAAAACCCTGCCCATGAACCGTCTTTGTGGAAAGCAATAACCGATTTGCCCTCTTGCATCTTATTAGAGATGTATTCAGGAGAACGTTTTGCGATGCCCGTACCACGCGCTTTCGCAGATTCGGCCATCTCGGTTACAATTTCTTCTGCAAATACACGATGTTCAGGAAGTGCAACCTGCACTATAAATTCGTTAATATCCATTCGTTTTCTAACGAAAAATTATAAGTATTCTTGTTAATTGGGTTTTTAGAGAGGATCAATTCCTCGTTACGTTTAGTTGAGTACTAAATACGTGGAGTGAAATTTTGCCGGCTTGTGGGATAATAAAACACGGATTGAAAATGATTAATAAACAAACCTTTTCCAGACACGGTTTGTGCATTGGAAACTGAAAGTTTATGTAAAATTGGTTTAATCATTTCTTGCGTATTAAAACGGCTTTAACTCTATTGAGGTGCAAAGGTTTAAATAAAAATCGAGTTACGCAATAATATTGTATTTTTTTTATTTTAAGTTTTCTGTTTTATTGGATTATTCTGACTGAAGCAAGCGCTTATGTAATTTAAAAATAAGCGATCACTTAACATTGAGGTTTATCATTCTAATTGTCAATTCAACTTTTGTTAAAAAAGACACTAATTTTTAACATCTGCTTAACATCATTTAACATCTTCAGATAGTGTTTAAATGCAATATTTACATGCCTGTAGCGAATACGATTGAATGATCGTTTTATGGGTACTTCTTAATTATTAAATCAAATTTTAACTGTATGAAGAATTTTACGTCATTTCATTTCAAACCGATCACTTTATTTTTCCTAATTGCTTTAATAGCGTTAACTTCATGTAAAAAAACCGACACTGTCGATCCTACGATATCGTATTTAAGGGTAATTAATGCGTCACCATCTTTGGCAACTTATAATGCATACTTCAATGGCAATATGGTTAATTCAGCAGCTTTGCCATTCGGAGGCGCCATTAGTTATCTTTCATCTCCCGCTGGCACTTACAGTTTAAAGTTTACCACCGCCAGCAGTGCAGAAAGTTTGTTGACCAAAAATATCACTTTAAACGCAAGCACCTATTACTCATCTTATTTAATCAATAAACCCGGTGCACTAGATATTTATACTATTGGCGACGATCTTTCTATTCCATCAACCGATAAAGCCTATATCCGCTTTATCAACCTATCGTCCGATGCGCCTGCTTTAGACCTGGCCAAAACCAGTGCGACTACCTCATTGGTTACCAATAAAGCCTTCAAAACTGCAAGCAGTTTCATTGCTGTAGATGCGGGGACTTATACATTAAATGCTAAAGAAACATCATCCGGAGCAGTTAAAGCTACTTCCGAGAGCGCCAGCTTTACAGCAGGTTATCATTATGATATTATTTGCGGTGGTTTGGTAACACCGGCAAATGATACCGAAAGACCGTTGAGTTTACAAGTTATAATGATCAAATAAGAAAGATTTTAGTTTTCAACTTTCATAAAAAGGGCAATTTTCGAATCGAAAATTGCCTTTTTTTATATTTGGGTTTGACATATATTGACATTCAACCTAATAAATTTTAATACTACCATCTTGCTTTTTCTTTTGAGACAGCCTTTTTATACTATTTATCAGTTAATCCAATTGATTTCTGTTTTATCTACCAAAATAAATCGGTTCCCTGTTAAAAACGTTAAGGTAAGTTAATCCATACTGCACCTGTAGTAGATGCAAGCCCTGACTCAACACTTCCACTTTCAATATGTTATTTAGCCGGATTCGCTATCCAATTCAAGCTCGAATCAGTAGAGATTTTAAGAATCGCAACGGAACTATGATAATTCAAACGATAGATAAAATTACATAAAAAAATGAATACAATTCTATTTTTTTGTATCACCACCTCATTCAGTATCAAAATTTTTAACAGCTACTCAATAACATTTAATATCCCTAATGATATTGATAGATTTATCATCTATTATAAATAGCGAATATCCTCTATCCATATAACCACTCCACGGACCATGCCAAACGCCGCATTTACTTGGTTAAAAAACGATTTAAATCAGGTAAAATCTTCGTTATAATTAAGGTTTTACTCCGGTAATTTTATAACCGTAAACTAACATTTAACTAACCTACAAGCTAATGAGATTAAACTTTACTTCAAGGCGAGGCAAACTACTGGGCATCCTCCTATTGGTGATATTGCCTTTTATAACCTTTGCACAAATCAGGATTACCGGAAAAATTGTCGATAGAGATAATAAACCAATTCCTGGTGCAAGTATATTAGAAAAAGGAACAAAAAACGGTACAGTTACAGATGGTGAAGGCCAATATTCAATTACTGTGAAATCTAACCAATCTGTTATTGTAGCTAGTATTATTGGCTATTTAAGTAAAGAGCAGAGTGCCAATGGCAAAAGCAGAATTGACTTTAAGCTAGATGAAAATAGCCAGGATCTAAGTGAAGTTGTATTGATCGGTTATCAGAAAATCTCAAGAAAGAAGAATATTGCCGCAATTTCCAGTATCTCGGCTAAAGAGCTTGCAAACATTCCTTCAGCTAGTTTCGATCAAATGCTTCAAGGTAGAATTTCTGGTCTTAATGTTCAAAATTTCTCTGGTGCACCAGGTGTTGCCCCCACTGTATCTGTACGCGGTAGTTCCTTAGTCAGTACCAGTTACGATCAGAATAATGTAATCAGTTCTCCACTATATGTAATTGATGGCATACCTCAGGCAAACGAGAATTACGTAGGTCAGGATGTGGGTACAGGAACCAATTATTTTGCGGGTCTAAATCCGAGTGATATTGAATCTATTGATGTTTTAAAGGATGCATCAGCAGCAGCAATATATGGCTCAAGAGCTGCAAACGGGGTAATATTGATTACCACTAAGAAAGGCTTAAGCGGTGAGCCGAGAATTTCCTTTAATGCTTATGTGGGCTTAACTGAAAGGCCAAAACTTAGAGATGTAACATTGGGAACAGTTGAAAGAAGACAAAAAATGAGCATCCTTCAAAATCAGTTATCTTATGCAGATCAGAAACAGTTGCCATACATACTCACAGATAGTCTTAATCCTGCTTTTAACGGAAACACCGACTGGCAGGACTTGTTTTATCAAACAGGAAAAATTGCCAACGGCGACTTAAGTTTAAGCGGTGGCGATGCGAATGGAATGATATACCGCTTTAGCGGTGGATATTACGATGAGCAGGGAATTATAACAGCTACCGGCTTTAAAAGATATTCCGGAAGGTTAAACCTTACCTCAAGAGCATTGAAACAAAAACTGATGATTAACCCGATATTCGCCTATTCAAGTTCAGATAGGGCCCGTGGTAATGGAGACAATGCTAATCCAATCAGTTTGGGTGCCGGCAATATGCCATCCTCGCTTCTTACACTTGATCCCGAAAAAAAAGCATTTTATCTGGGTGCATACGATAATAACCTCGACAAAAACATCAGTAATCAGCTGAATCTAAATCTTAACTTAAGTTATGAAATCAACAAACACCTGATCCTTAATTCTCAATCAGGTTATACAGTAAATTCATCCAGAAGAGATTTAAGCAGAACTTCTTTGCTGAATAATGGCCAGGGTAATTCTTCGTCAAGCTACGCAGATAATTCGACAAATTTACTAACCTCAAATTTTCTGAGCTACAATAATACCTTTGGCAAACATTCTTTAAGTATAGTAACGGGGCAGGATATACAGTTTAATAAATACCAAAATACTTTCGCATCAGGCTATAATGGAGCCTCAGATAATATTCAAGTAGTTACTGGTTTTCAACAATCAAAAATATCTGCATCATCTGACTATCAAGCATATGGATTGCTATCTTACTATGCCAGATTAGCTTATGATTATGACGGAAAATATCTGTTATCTTTAAGCGAAAGGGCAGATGGATCATCGAGATTTGGGAACAATCAAAAATGGGGTTATTTTCCATCAGCATCGTTAGGATGGCTGATTTCCGAAGAGGGTTTCATGAAAAACTGGGCGAAAAACCCATTTACCTTAGCTAAATTAAGGGCAAGTATTGGTACTTCTGGCAGTTTGCCAAACAGCAACTATTTACAATATAACTTGTACACTGTAAATAATGGCAGTTTTCAAGGTAATGATGGTGCAACATCCTATAATGGACAAGCGGCCATTACACCAAACCTGGTGAATGGTGCAGCACAATCCAACCTCAGCTGGGAGAGATCCATGCAGTGGAACATCGGTACCGATTTAGAAATCAAAAATGGTAAATATGCGCTTTCTTTCGATGTTTATAACAAAGAATCATCACGCCAGTTATTTAATGTAAACTTACCGATTACCAGCGGTTATGATGTTGCTTTAACAAATGCAATCGGCGTAAGGAATGCCGGTGCCGAGTTAACCTTAAGTGCAACCCCTATTGAAGGAAATTTCAGGTGGTTTACCCGATTAAATTTATCTTATAACAAAAATCAGATTATTAACCTGCCAAACGGCGGTCGCGACCTGGTTATGAGTGGAGATCGTTTTAATAAATCACACATTCTATCTGTAGGTTCGCCAATAAATGCATTCTATTTATATAGAACCTTGGGTGTATTTTCAAGAACCAGTGATATCCCTGCCAATCCATTTACAGGTAATTTATTATATACTAACAATGGTGATTTTCAAGCCGGCTCATTTTACCTAGCTGATTTGGATGGAGATGGCTTTATTGATAGTTTTAATGATGGCATTAATCCGGATAAATTACCTATGGGTGATCCTAACCCAAAATATACCGGTGGCTGGACCAATAACTTTAGTTACAAAAATTTCTCCCTTAATATATTCTGCACCTTCACATTTAAGCGTGATATCTTAAACCTATTTGATAATGACCGCTTTAACAACTCAGGAAGTAGTGATGGAGTTGCCAATTTCGCTAATTTCTCAACCCCCGACTTAAGCAAATTGAACATTTGGAAAAATCCTGGTGACCAGGCAGACTACGCCAAGTACGACATCGGATCTTTCAGATATTATTACAGAAGTGACCAATCATTTTTTCTTGACAAAGGTGGCTATTTTAGGATCAGAAGTGTCAATTTAGGCTACGATCTGCCTGCTAAGACCTTGAAAAAATTAGGTGTTGGTAAATTCAGGGTATTTGCTCTGGCTGATAATCTTTATGTTTTCCAGCAATCTAAGCGACTTGTTGATGCAGAAAATGTAAATGCGTACGGAGAGTATAGTGGTACCGGATACCCGATTCCAAAGAAATACACCCTGGGTTTAGAGGTTCAATTTTAATTAAAAAGATCATGATAAATAAATACACTAAAATAAACATACTTAGTATAGTCATATTGATGATTGGGTTTTGCTCCTGCAAAAAAATTCTGGAACAAGAACCAAAAAATTCTACATACGTTAATGTATATTGGAAAACAGCGAAAGATGCACAAAGTGCGCTCGCAGGCAATTATGCACTTTTGCGCAATGCCTGTACAAATAAGGAAAACAGGTATTACATGTATGGCGATGCAGTAGCTCAAAATTATTTTAACATGAACTACACGGGCACAGCAATCGAAAACATTATAGGCGGAAACTTTACAGATGTTTATAACATCAGTTCTCTCGGAAATTACAAGCTTTACTATAAAACGATTTCAATGTCTAACATCATAATCGCAAATGTTAGTAAAATGAGTGATGCAGAATTAAAAGACGTTGCTAACCCTACAATATTCCGCAACAATATGATCGGTCAAGCATTATTTATCAGGGCATTAAGTTATTTTATGATGGTAAGGGTTTGGGGCGATGTGCCATTGGTAACCGAAGCATATGACGACCCCATTAATGCGCCGCAATTACCCCGCAGCCCCAAATTGACGGTAATGAAGCAAATTGAAACGGATTGTCAGAATGCGATAAAACTTTTAAGCTGGAGCTATGACAATGCAGGTGATGCAAAAGTAACTGCAAATAAAGGAGCGGCATATGCATTATTGGCACACCTTTATTTATGGAGAGGAACCATGGCAGATGTAAGTACTGATAATATTAACTCAAGTGATATTAACAGTGCCGATACAACCATTAATACCCTCATTTCGAAAGGAGGATACAGCCTGACTGATACCGCTAACTATAAGTCAACATTTATAGGACGTTCGCCAGAAGGTATATTTGAATTAAACATGAGTGAAAACACACTGGAAGGGTCTAATAGTGGTGTTGGTGTTAATTTTTTAAATGGTAATTATATCAATCAGGGTACAAATACCCCTAGATATTATGTAACTCCAAAATACCTGACACAACACTACGGGGATAATTCTACAGATATTCGTTTTGCTAAAAACTTTGATCTGGTAACTCCAGACAAGCCGTTATGTATTAAATACAGCAATATTATATACAGAAACCCAGGGCAAAAACTTGATCCATATATAAGTAATAATATGATTATTTTCAGACTTAGCGATTTTAAATTGTTAAAGGCAGAAATTGCCCTGTATAAAGGTGATGCCATCAGTGCTACCAATATTATCAACGATTTTAGAAAACGAAATAATCCAAATCCTGATTTGATACCTTCTGGGAAATCGGTAAGCGAAGTTATGGATGAGTACATTATTGAAAGGGGCAGAGAAATGTACCTGGAGGGTCACATATTTTATGATTTGCTTCGTACCAGAAAGTATGCTGACTTTATAGATTGGCTAACCTCACAAAGATTTAGAAAAGAAGGATTTTACTGGCCAGTTGACCCATCTTTATTTAAAGATAATCCAAACCTGAAGCAAACAACTTATTGGTTAGGAAAAGTTTAATTATCAAGAAAGAAATTTTATGAAAAATATAATAATAACTACAGCGATCATCGTAGTAGCCTTATTGGCTTCGTGCAAGAAAGATGATTATAAAAACGATGGGGGCGTAAGTAATCCGAATGTGAACATGACTACTTATGATTATCTGAAATCCAATCCTAAATTTGATTCCCTCGTAAAAGTAATAGATCGGGCTGGCTTAAAAGATGTTGTAAATAGTAATATAACGCTATTTGCCACTACGAATTATGGAATTGCAGAATATGTTAAAGCTAAAAAAAATCAAATAGCTATTCAGACAGGTAACGAAAATTTCGACTTTGGAATAAAGGATTTACCACAAGGAGAACTTAGCGATTCATTGAAAACCTATATGTTTGCCGGCAAAATTAACCGCGATCAGATCACGCTTGATGGCAAATTATATAATAGTTTACTTGGAGCCATACCTAATATCCAATATCTTATCAAACTCAGAAGAACCACTGACTATAACAGTTATCTAAATTATGTAGATTATGTTACCTACACAAAAGTAATCGGTACTAGAGATGATAAGGAACTTGATCCAACAGCCATACCAGACAACCAAAAAGATAAAGCAGTTGATTGTCAAACATCAGGTATCATCACCACAACTGGCATTGTACATGTTCTTAACGGAAATCACAGGCTATTTTTTAACGCACAATCTTTAGGTAATTAAAACATTTAATAGAATAAAGAGGCTAATCCTAAATTATTAATTATGAAAACGAAATATAGTTTAATTATTCTTTGCATGCTGGGATTTATGGCTTGTAAAAAGATCCAGAACGGATACCAGAGTGATGCCATACGATACAAAGACAATAACATTTACGCCAAACGCGGACTCATATTATTCCAATCTGACAGGATAAACGGTGATGGCTCTACTCCACCTTATACATTTAAAATGTTGAATTTACGTAATGAGAACGGAACTGCTGCCCCTGCAGCATTTACAACCTTATATGATGTAACCACTTTTAAACCAGGTTTATCATTTGATGCCAAAACAGATACCACTATCGCATTACTAAACTTAAAAAGAGAAACCTCAAAACGCTTGCCTATGTACTTTAATGAAACAAGTGGGCAGTTGACTTTTAACAGGGCTTCTGCAAATATTCCATTAGGAAAATATACTTTTGATGTAGAAATGACAAATCCAACGGGGACAAAATTATTCCCTAAACTGGCTACAATTAACGTTGTAGATCCAGATCCTGACGACTTATTTGTGGTTACAGATAACGTTGCAAATGGATTTAATGATGTTACGGGTGCAGTAACGCCAATGAAAAACCCAACAATTACCTGTACTAAAATATCCAATACAGGTGCACGTGCAATTTTAAAAATGGTGGATAAAAACGGACGTCCTTTTAATCCGAGAGCTGGTGAAATTATTGCCAGGGGAGACAGGCCTATTTTTGAAAACTACGCAAAGTTTAATCCGGTAATCAAAACTGATACTGCAATGATATGCGATTTTGAAGTAGCACCATTTCCGTTAACAAAGTATGTTACTCCTGCAACCGACTGGGGATTTTTGATGTATTACAGAATCCCCAGTAAATTTGTCAGTATAGACAACTTCCCAACATCTCCAGGTTTTTCAGTTAATCCGCGCTGGTCTTGGCAGCTAAAATTGGAAGGCACCTATGTTATTCAGATCAAATTCAGTGATGTCACTAAAAAATAAATTATTTTAGTCAATTCATAATAAAGGGTGTAACCGGATGGTTTACACCCTTTATCAATAAGATAGAGTTAAATTCAGTCCCAAGCCATGCTATGTTCATAACTTAAAAGATTGGTATAAACAGTATTTCAAGAAAAAAGACTAAATATTTAACTGAAGTTTTTCAATCTTTCGGCCTAAAATTAGACCGATTTAAAACAGCTCATTCATTACAATTCTTTGAGTAAACGCGAACGGTAAGATCAGAATCTGAAATAATGAGATTATTGCCTTGCTTGTGGGTGGCCTTCACTATTGACAGTTCCACGATCTTGAGTGTTTGTAAGTGTCTACTTATATGATAACGTAAACTTTAATCCAGCTTGATGGGATCATGGCACCAAAAAAGTGCCATTATAGAATGCATAAATGATGAAGTTAAGAATTTGCAAGCTGCAAAATACCAGATATGGTTGCACAGGAAACTTTTTGAGCAATACGCTGAGAGCATTACTCACATCTTCGTTCTTAAAGAAAAATCCATCATACAATATCCTATTGGATGATTGAAAGCAACAAATATTTGCTGCTTAAAACGAACATGAATCTATACAAAATGCCTATTTACACTTTATAATACCATTATAGCGTGTTAAGAGAATAACCGTATTTTTTTGCAATAGTATCAACATTATCCAGATACAACCAGTCTTTATAAAAAAGTTCTGATTTCTTAAATTCAAAGAAGGCATTTCTTTGAAAATTAACACCATACTTTTCCAGTTCAAAACTTTCATCCACTATAAACCGGATATTTGAGTTTTTTATTGAATCTAAAACTTCAGCATTATTGCTAGGGATTACAACTATCTTTTTATAATCACTAAATTTGTTTTCTTTCTTGTCTCCAAGTTGTCTGAGAAATTTAATGGTCTTTTCTGTACAAGATCCACAGTTTCCTGATATCACCACAATAAAAAAATTATTTAATTTGGATAGGTCTGTATTCTGCTTTTCCCTAAAGTACATATCTAAATGCTTTTCGTCAGCTGATAACTTTCTATTATTGCAGCTTGTAACTACTAATAAAAATAGTATTAAACTAAGTATTTTCATGTTATTTCTTCTTTGAGATTTTTATAATATCAAATTTTAAATAGGAAGATTCAAAAATTCTGTTCTTTTCATGAGTTGGCGAAATAAACAGACCTTCTTTAGTAAGAAACCAAGTATTAATAGCGTATTTATACATAGGTAAATCTAACTCCTTAATCACTTCAAATTTTTCGTTAAACACCATTAATGTCAAGGGTTTATCTAAAATAGTATTAAAATAATTACCATTTCTTTGTGATATGTCCCTCAAGCTAAATCTATAATATAATCTTCTATACTTATCATATATTACATTAAAAAATTGAGGATTCTCTACATGATGAGTTACCCATTTATTTATATCCTCTTCATTTTTATATGAAATTGAATCTACTAAATTTTTTCCTTTCGATACCTTTGCTCCGTAGCAAGTAATAGTTGAAGTTTTAGGGTTATATTGATATATATTTGATTCGTAAATGAAATTATAGGTCATAACATCGTTTTTTTGAAATTCACTTGTAATTACAGAAGACAAAAAACCGGCATTTCCCTTGATATTATATAAATAATCCGAATATGTGACTGGAAGATTAGTCAATTTTGCATTTTCTAAATTTAATGCGGCAAAAATAGGAACTCTTATTTCCCAATTATAATTTGAATAAAGTTGTTTTAAAATAAGACGATTTTCAAAAAAGAACATCTTAAAGTCGTGACTGTAAGAGACAAGCTTAATAGGTATATTACTACCTTTCACTACACTATCTAAGGAAATTATTTTTTTACACCTGAGAGCAGTATCTAAAATAATTATTTTTTTATTCCCATAATTAAGTATAATTGAATCCATATTCTTAGCCACTATATCATTAACACTTCTTGATTTATCCAAATCTTTTTTATCAAGATTGGAAATGGAGAGTTTTTTGCTATACAAATTCAATCTTTTTATAAATAATCTTTTATCTAAATTATATATATCAATACTTGATAATTTCGGATTATAGCCAATTAAATAGTTTTCATTTTGTTGATTTAAAATAGTATAAGTAAAATAACGTCTAATTAAATTATTACACGGGATTTTAATTGACTCTATTTCAAGCACATAATCATTTTCATTCTCTGCAAGTTTAGTTTTTACAATATATTTATTTTCATTGCTATTTTTACATGCAAAAAAATTAAAAGATAGGAAGATTAAAAAGAATAATACAAAATGTAATCTCAACATGTTTAATAATTTTTAGATCTAACTAAAACTGAAAAAGGTTCCTCTATAGAAAATCCCATATATAAAAACAGGATTTATTAATCTGAAAATTTCCATAGCTAAATCCAAAGTGCGATCCTTTATTTATTCAAAAAGAGGGGCATAAATGATTATTTAGTGTATAACTGGTAAATCAATCCGGCGGTGTTTGACAATTTACCAAAGGATTACAACCTGGACTTCCACCAATAGGAGCGCCCGAAAAACAACCGTAAGCAATGCTTCCATAATTACATGGTGAAGGATGATTTTCTGGTTTAACAACAGATGGACAAGGGGTTTGTTGCACGCATCCAGGAGCGGAAGAATAGTCTGTTTGACATCCTTTTGCATTGATTCCCGGGCAAGGGTACTGATGTAACCCCAGAAACTGCGTGGAATCTGATCCAGCAGCCATTATTTTTGAATTAAAGGAAATTGTCTTATCTAATGGTATTACATCAGAAGTCGTATAATTTAGCTCTTTGTCCTTTTTACAGGAAAAGATTAAAACAACAGACAAAAAAAACAAACAAATAGGAAAAAACTTCATAAGCGTTTAGAATTAAGTTTGAGTGTAAAGAATTTAATTTTGAGATTAAATAAAGTTCAGTTATGCCCCGTATGATAACAAATACCAATCTATAAAAACATAATGATATCAAGCATTATGTTTTTACCAAAAAACAACAGTATTTTAACCAAAACAGATTTAATATAGCGTATGCTTATCAACTTTCTGCTGTCTTCAAATAATTTATAAACAGTCCCAAATCAAATAGCTAGATTTTAAACCACTAGCACTATTTAGAATAGTTCAAAATAATTTGGATTATAAAAATTTCTGACGTTATTTTGCGTCTGTTTAGAATTAATCCAAATAAATACTGTAATGTTTAAAATCAAACTTTTTAGTTTTACTTTCCTGTTCACTTTTGCCAGTTTATTATGCTTTGCCCAACAGTTTTCAACCATTACTGGTACAGTTACCACATCTGATGGAAAACCAGCAGCTTATCTTTCAGTAGGTTTGAAGGGTAAAGGCTTAGGAAACGTCACCAATGATAAAGGTACCTTTGAGATACCAAGGGTTAAACCAGGTTCTTATATCGTACGCGTATCAGGTGTTGGCATCCAAAGCGTAGAAAAATCAGTTATAATCAATGCAGGTGAAAATAAAACGGTTGATTTCGTAATCAACCAGAATTCAAACCAGCTCAATGAGGTTAATATCAATAAAGTTAAAGCCAATAAATATGGCGCCCAAAAAAGCGATTATGTAGCTAAAATGCCTATTAGTAACCTGGAGAACCCTCAGGTTTATACCACGATTACCAAAGAGACATTTAATGACCAACTGATATTTTCTGTAGATGATGCTACACGTAATGCCGTTGGTATTCAGAAAATGTGGGAATCAACCGGACGTGGTGGAGATGGTGGCGCGTATTATGCGTCGCGGGGCTTTATTGTACAGTCGAAATTGAGAAATGGAATTGCAGGTAATATAACCAGTCGTAATGATGCAGCCAACATCGAAAGCGTGGAAGTAATTAAAGGGCCGTCGGCTACTTTATTTGGCAGCACTTTAACTTCTTATGGAGGTTTAATCAACCGCATTACCAAAAAACCATTCGCGGGCTTAGGCGGTGAGGTAACCTATTCGGCAGGTAGCTATGATTTAAACCGGGTGAGTACCGATTTTAATTTCCCTGTTGATAAAGCCAACCACATTTACGCCCGTATCAATGCATCTTATAATTATAAAGGCTCTTTCCAGCAAAACGTATTCGACAGGGGTTTCTTTGTGGCACCAAGCTTAGCCTATAAAGTAAACGACAAGCTGGATTTTACTTTTGATGCCGAAATCGCCAATGGTAAGAATACCTTAAAACCATTTGTTTTCTTTTATTTTCCGGTGAAAGACCTTGGTTTTGATCGGGCAGACCAGTCTGGCATACCTTACGATAAATCGTTTACAGGTGATGTGATGAAGCAAAAATACAACAGTACAACTTTCTTTGGCCAGGCCAATTATAAATTTAATGAGAACTGGTCATCACATACCAGCTTTTCATCCAGCTATAGTTTTTCTAATGGCCGTGGAACTTATTTGTTTCTGGTTCCAGATAATAGTCCATTATTGGGTAGTTTATATAATCCAAGTGCTGGCCCTGGTTCAACATATATTTCAAGGGCAGATCAATCAACAGATAACAGCAAACTTTACAACTACGAAATCCAACAAAATTTCAACGGGACTTTCAACCTGGGTTCAATAAAAAACAGAATGGTTTTGGGTCTTGATTATTTACGTCAAAACTCTGATCAACTCTTTTATGGCATTGATAGTTTCGATTTCACAAATAAAAACGGAACAGGCAGTAATTATAATAATTTCACAGAACAAAATTTAGCCGCCATTTATGCATTAAATACCTATTCCAAATATCCAATTAATTTTAAATCGAATACCTATAGTGCCTACGCTTCTGATGTGATTAACCTAACCGATAGGTTAATAGCTTTAGCTGCCATCAGGGTAGACCGTTTTGATAACAAAGGTAATTCTGACCGTGCAGGTTCAGCACCAAAAGGTGCTTATAAACAAACCGTTTTCTCGCCAAAATTCGGCTTGGTATTTCAGCCCATAAAAGATCAGCTATCGCTATTTGCGAACTACCAAAATGGTTTCAATAATAAAAATGGTATAGATTATAAAGGCGATGCATTTAAGCCAGAGCAAGCCAACCAGATAGAAGGCGGTGTAAAAAGTAACCTGTTTGGTGGCAAATTAACCGGATCGGTATCTTATTATTACATCAAAGTGAAAGATATTGTAAGGGGTTATAATGGCGATCTGTCTAATCCGAATGCACAGATCCAGGATGGCAACAAAATCAGCAAAGGTATAGAAGCAGAAATTGTAGCCAACCCTTTAAATGGTTTAAACATAATTGCAGGTTTTGCCTATAACGATAACCGCTTGCAAAATACTTCTCCGGATGTTGAAGGAAGACGTGATGCTTATTCAGCTGCTCCTTATTCGGCAAACTTATGGATTAGTTATAAGTTGGCGGCGGGTGCTTTAAAAGGCTTTGGTTTAGGTGCGGGTGGTAATTATGCCAGTGATAACAAAATTGTAAACAGTGTAAGCCAGGGCGTATTTATCCTGCCTGCTTACGAAGTTTTTAATGCTTCGGTATTTTATGATCATCCAAGGTTCAGAATCGGTGCCAAAGTAGACAATTTTACCAATCAAAAATACTGGACTGGTTATAGCACGATGAATCCTCAGGATTTAAGAACTTTTACCGGTAGTGTAACTTATAAATTTTAATAAAACAAACAGGAGCATCTGGATCAGATCAGCTGCCACTCTTGTCAAAACCCAGAAAACATGAAAACTAAAATCTCATTACTATTTTTCTTTCTAGCCTTTGGCATTTCGAGTGCATTTGCACATGCTTTATGGATAGAAACAGCTTCAACAGGCAAAAAAGGACAAGCACAGGAAGTGAAAGTTTTCTTCGGAGAATATGAGAGTAACGAGCCCGACTCAGCCGCAAAATGGTTTAGCAATTTAAAAGAATTCAGCCTGGTGTTAACCGCTCCAAACGGAACAACCAGGGTTTTAACCACCGCTCCGGCTGTACGTTTCTTTAAAGCGAGCTTCACTCCAGATCAGGATGGCACTTATAAACTTTCTGTAGTTCATGAGGTTGCTGACATTTATGAAAAAGCTAAAATTGAATATTACGCCTTTGCAGATGTGGCCATAGGAAATGCAAAAATAAACACGGCTTTCCCTGCAACTGCAGCATTAACCATCAGACCGGATAAACATGCCTTAAAAGTGGGTGAAACTTCAGTTCATCAGATCATCTACAACAAAGCTCCTTTTGCAAAACAAAAGTTAACGGTTGTAAATGCTGAAAGAAAAACACAACCTACTGAAACCGATGCAGAAGGAAAATTCACTTTCAAACCAGCACAAAAAGGAAACTACTTTTTTGAAGCTGTTACCGAAGATAAAACGCCAGGCCAACTGAACGGAAAAGATTACGAAAAAACCTGGCATTTGGTAACCTATACCACCGAAGTTCAATAAACAGATTAGTTCAAAGTTGTTAACCAATTGGCGTGTAAAATCGTCAATTGGTTCTTCTATTTAATAAAGCCCAATGTCGCCAACCAAACCCATACATAAAAAAACAAAGAAATCGCGGATAAGAAAAATCAATGACTGGCTGCACTTGTGGCTGGGTATAACATCTGGTCTTGTGGTCTTTCATTTGGGCATTACCGGCTGCATTTTTGCCTTTCAGAAAGAAATTACTGAATTTATCCATAGAAAAGAGTTTTTTGTTGAGGTACCGGCAAATAAAAAAACTATTCCTTTAAGCATATTAAAAGCAACAGCCGAAAAAACCTTGGGTGGCAAGAAAAAGGTTACCTTCATCTCGAGTTATAGGCAAGCTGATCGCGCATGGGAGTTTGGTGCTTACAAGCCTGGTAATCCTAAAGCATTCTGGTATTTTGATTCGATAGATTATTACGACATTGTGCTGATTAACCCCTATACAGGTAAGGTCACATTGGTTTCTGATTATAAATACGAATTCTTCAGTATCATTAAAATGCTGCACTGGAGTTTTCTCATCAACCATCCCATCGGACAGCAGATTATAGGCTGGAGTACCTTCATATTTGTTTTTCTTTTGATCTCTGGCATTATCATGTGGTGGCCTAAAAATCTTAAAAAATCGAACTTCGATAAAAGTTTCAAAATTAAATGGAAAGCCAAATTTAAACGTATCAATTATGATCTGCATAACGTACTTGGTTTTTATGTGATGATTATTTGCATGATGCTGGCACTAACCGGCCTGGTGTGGGCTTTCCAATGGTTCCAGAACACTGTATATGTAGTGGCATCGGGCAGTATTTCGCCTCCGGAACAAATTATGGCCCAATCAGATTCAACTAAATCTGTTAAGGCGATTCCGTTTGATGTAGCTTTCGAAACCGCACAAAAGTTATTTAAAAATGTCGAACGCATTGGAATGTCGACTGCCGAGGGTGGTACGGCAACCATTTACGCAACTGGTTACAGCGGGAAAGAAACCTATTGGAATTTCGATGTTTTGCTGTTCGACCAGTACACAGGTAAATTGCTGGCCCGTAAAAATCAAAGTGATAAAAATGCAGGTGAAGCACTTATCGGCATGAACTACGATATCCATGTTGGCGCTATCTTAGGACTTCCAGGGAAAGTAATGGCATTTTTCGCAAGTTTAATTGCTGCCAGTTTACCTATAACCGGATTTATCATTTGGTGGGGCAAAAAGAAAAAGAACAAAAATCACTCAGCCACGAAAAATTTGCCACAATACCATTAATCACTGTGATATTGAATCCCTTCCATCTGGTAAGATACTGAAAGAAATCCGATCACTAACTATGGGATCAGGGTGCCAGTTGCTCCCACCTTTAGTCAAGATTTGCCATCTCGTATCAATGAATTGTAGATTTGTAATCCAGCTAAAGAATTACTCTACATCCTGATTACATATCCAGACTAACAATTATTTTATTTTACTAAATTCCGGCATGAAAAAATTCGGATTCTCCCTTTTGCTGTTTTGTGCAATCAACAGTTTTGCACAGGACTCTACTTATACCAGAGGGATCATCAATACCCTTACGTCAAAAGCTTTCTGGGGCAGAGGTTATACCAAAGACGGGATGAAAAAAGCGGGCGATTATATTGCAGATGCGTATCAAAAAATCGGCTTACTGCCAATGGGTACAGCCTATAAACAGACCTTTAGTTTCCCTGTAAATACGTTCCCGGGAAAAATGGTGGTAACCGTTAATGGCGAAAAACTCATACCAGGAAAAGATTTCATCGTAAATAATGAAAGTCCGGGCATTAAACAAATAGCCGAACTAACTCCGGTTGACAGCCTTCACTTCCAGGCTAAACCTTCGATACAAGTTTTACTAAAAGATAAACTAACCTGGTCTGTAGCTACCGAAGTTGGGGATATTACGACTATACAACTCAATAAAAAGAGCCTTAACACCCTACCGAAAAAAATAAGCGTTGACATTGAAAACAAATTTATCCCCGATTTTCAGGCAGCCAATATTTGCGGTTTGGTTAAAGGCACTCAGTATCCTGATTCCTTATTGATCATCACTGCACATTACGACCACCTGGGCGGAATGGGGGCAACTACCTATTTCCCCGGTGCAAATGATAATGCAGCTGGTGTGGCCACTTTATTGAGTCTGGCCAAATATTACGCCGCTAATCCCCAGCCCTACTCTATTGGTTTTATCTGTTTTGCAGCCGAAGAAGCCGGATTAGTAGGATCAGGATATTTTGTAGAAAACCCTCTGGTTCCATTAGGTAATATAAAATTCCTCATCAACCTCGATTTGGTAGGCACAGGCGAGTCAGGCATGACAGTGGTTAATGCTTCGGTTTACCCCAAAGCCTTTGCACAGCTAAATGCCATCAATAATGAACACCATTACATCTCAAAAATCAATCAGAGAGGTAAAGCAGCCAATAGTGATCATTATTTCTTCACTGAAAAAGGTGTTCCCGCATTTTTTATTTATACCCAGGGAGGTCCCTCTGCCTATCATGATATATTCGATAAACCTGAAACCTTACCCCTTACCAAATACAAAGATCTGTTTAAACTAATTGTCGGTTTTAATCAGAAATTAATGAAATAGTTGCATTTTTTTAGGACCAAAACGACAAACCGCTATTCAAACACCCCGTTATCCATACTCAACCCCTAAATCCCCGTTTTTCCGATTGGGATAATATTATCAGCCTTTGGGATAATTAAATTGAGTGGTAAGGCTTGTATACTCATCTTTGAATCAACAAAAACGAAACGAATTATGAGAACTATACAAAAACTTAATCTGGTATTACTACTGGTGGCATTTACACTTAAACTGAGTGCACAAAATCAAATCGAAATTGTTATCGTAGGTTCCGCACATGATAACGCTAAATCAACCATAAATTTTCAGGCCATAATTGATAAACTTAAAAATTTTAAGCCTGATATGGTATTTGGTGAATACCTGCCACAGGACAATTATGCTAAACTGGAAGAAAGTAACTGGGCAAAAGAATTGTTTAAAAAGGAGCGTAACTACCTGCAAAAATTAAATCCTGAGTCTCCTGAAAACATAGATGCACAGATTAAAAAAGACCTAAAAGCACTTGCAAAATTTGCTTACTATCATCAAACGAGGATGAATTTAGCGGTTAATTATGCTAAAAACTGGGATAGAGGAAATACTGAGTATCAAATCTTTGTGCTAGAGAACTATATGAAACAGAGTTTTGGCAAAGAAGAACTTGCCACCTATAAAAAGATGTTTGGTAGTGTAGATTCGTTAAAAAAGATGGGTCTTTACAGACCGGGAAGTGAATACAGCAAAATCTATTTCCCCCTTATTTACCAATTGAAACAAGATCGGATTTATAATATGGATTGCCAGACCTATGATAAACCCTGGGGCGAAGCCTGGAATAAAACAGACTCGTTATATAAGATTTTAATCGGCAAAGCAAAGGCCGACAGCAGCTCGCAGGAAGCTGCTACTGTTAAAGCTATAGAAAAATACTGGTCTTACAGTAAAGATGAAGCAAGTGTATTTAATGCTGACCCTTATGCAGGTATGAATACAGTAAAATATGGTGTTTTAGATGAAGCCTGGAACTTTTATGGCGGATCGCACTTTTATGGATATGCGGGATTTCCGACTGAATCGGTAAAGGAAATGATAGCACAGTGGACCCTGAGAAATGAAGGAATGTGTAAAAATATTATCGAACAGGCGAAAGCTAAAAAAGCAAAAAGGGTTGTAGTAGGAGTTGGTGCATCGCACCGGAAGTGGATGGAAGAAATTTTAGCAAAAAACCCAGATGTAAAAATTATTAACTATAACGATATACACTAAAATTTAACATACGTTCCAGAGCCTCCTTGCCGTGCATGGGGGCTTTTTTTTTAAAGTTCGCAAATTTTTTCCACTGCTGTTTGCAAATTCAACATAAACGGACTACTTTTAAACTAACAAATTAGTTATCCTCCTTTTATGCAACATCTTAAAGAATTGTGTGTCTGCCTTTTAAACAAACCCCTGGTCCATCACATTTTTAGTCCCGTTCATCACATTTATTGAATTTATAAAAAAATAGCCGATAATTTTAGGTTCCTTATTTAAACCAAACATGAAAAAACTCTTACTTTCTCTCACTTTCAGCCTAATTATCTTTAGCCTGTTTGCACAAAAAAATGGAAGCATCACCGGAATATTAGCTGATAGTGCAAACCATAAAACCACATTAAATTATGCTACTATTTCGGTTTATAAAGTTGGTGATAGTGCATTAGCTACTTATAAACTGTCTGATGATAAAGGCGTTTTTAAAATCAATGGTCTGGCCACGGATGTAAAATACCGGTTAGTAGTAACCGCCTGGCAATATGGAACTTTTAGAAAAGAAGTAGAACTCAGCACAGCCAATCCGAGTTTAAACCTTGGCACACTTTACCTTTCCACCAAAGCAAATGACTTAAATGAAGTGGTCATATCTGCAGAGCGCCCGCCCGTAATTGTGCGTAAAGATACCATTGAGTTTAATGCCGAATCTTTTAAAACCCTGCCATCTGCCGTGGTAGAAGATCTGCTAAAAAAGCTTCCCGGTGTTGCCATTGCAGCCGATGGTTCTATACAGGTTAACGGCAAATCAGTTAGTAAAATTTTGGTAGATGGAAAAGAGTTTTTTGGTGGCGACCAGCAAATTGCAACCAAAAATCTGCCGGCAAATATCATAGATAAAGTACAGGTGGTAGATGATAAGCAGGCTAAACGACGGGCTCCTGATTTAACAGAAGCAGAAATCCCACAAATTATTAATCTAAAGCTCAAGAAAGCCATAAAAAAAGGTGCTTTCGGTAAACTATATGCGGGAGGAGGTTTAAAGGATCTGTATCAGGCTGGTGGATTAATGAACTTCTTCAGGGATACTACGCAGGTAAGTGTTTTGGCTTACGGCAACAACATCAATCAGCCTGGTTTTAACCCCAGTGATGTTCAGCGGATAGGTGGATTTAACAGAAGTGGGATTAACTCGATGATGATGAGTTCGGGCGGTTATTTCGAGTTTAACGGCATCAATTTTGGCGGAAGTAATGACGGTGTTCAAACTTCATCAGGCGGAGGTTTTAATTTTAACACCATCAATAAAAAAGGGATCAAATTTAATACGCAGTATTTCTTCGGAAAATCAAATAATCTTTTAGAAAAGCTTTCCAACAACAACCAGACCCTTGGCACAGATCGCTTAATTACCAATGCCAATGAAAATACTGCTTCTATTATTCTAAAGCATAATATTGGTGGAAAACTAGACTGGCAGATCGATTCTTTAACACAGCTTACCATCGAACCCTCAATTGTATTAAATTCCAATAATTCGATAAGCAAAGTGTCATCTAACAATAGCAACGTCAATAACCAGTTAATCAATGCACTCGAAAATTTGAATGATAGAAACAGCTCCAGCAATAAATATCAGCTAAGGGCCGATTTTAATAAAGATTTTAAAAAGCCCGGAAGATCTTTAAACCTTGGTGCCGATATTTCTGCGAGCCCAAACCCCGTTAATAATTATAACAAAAGCACCAGCATTTTTTACCTCACACCATCAACTTCAGAAATTGACCAGTTACGACAAAATAGTATAGATAACTTCAGATCTTACCTCTATGGCAACTATGCTGAGCCGATCAGCAAAAAACTGAAATTTAAAGCTGATATCAATGGAAATATCATCAATAGCGAAAATGCATTAAGTACATTTTACCGTAATCCGGCTAACCAGCTGTATGATATTGTAGTACCGAGCTTATCGCAAACAGTTAAACAGAATGGATTCAAAACCAATACAAACATCAGCCTCGGATATAAAGTAACTAAAGATTTCTACCTTCAACCCGGATTGGTACATAATTATATTTCATTGAACAACCGTTTCACAAATGGAGCAGCTGTTGATCAACGTTATCATTTTATTTGGCCGACATTTCAGTTGACTTATAAAATATTCCGCTTTAATTATACCGCCAGTTTTACAGAGCCTAACGTGAGTTATCTCCAGCCAGTGGCCGACAATACAAATGCGCTTTATATCAGAAATGGAAATCCTAATTTATTGCCAGCCCGTAGGCAGAGTTTAAGCATATATATGTACAAATATGACCCTAAAAACCTTATTAATTATAATTTATATGGCTATGGCAATTTCACCAAAAACGGCATAATTAACACCGTTACGATCAATAATGGCGTTCAAACGGTTAATCCCATTAATATGAGCGGTATTTATAATTTTCAGGGCGGGTCGAATGTTTCAAAAGATTTCAGGAAAGATAAAACAAGCCTGAAGGTTGGGATGGGTTTTTGGGCTAATTTCGATCATACGCCTGTTATTGTTAACAATATTCAAAGCAATGCCAATGTTTTCTATGTTGGACCAAATGGTAGTATCAGATTGAACCTGAACGATAAAGTGGAAATCAATCAATCATACTACATCAATTTAAACCGTAGCAAATACGATGATAGTTTTTATACCAACATTAGCTACAATACCCATCAGAGTACATCTGAGCTGATTATCCGTTATCCTAAAAAAGTGGTTTTCGAAACGAGTTATGCTTTTACCATTAACGAACAAAAAATTGCAGGCTTTAACAATAACATTAAAATCTGGAATGCCGGCCTTACTTACCTGTTTATGAAAAATGATCGGGCCCAATTAAAATTTTCGGTAAACGATATTCTGCAGAGTAACGTAAGAAGGAATATACAGATTATAGGTAACAGTGTTATTGATGCACAAAGCAATAACCTGGGCAGATACGGCATGCTTACACTTACTTATAACATCCAAAACTTCGGTCAAAAAGTTGGCGGAAGACAAACGTTCTTCAGTTTTTAACTACCTTATTCCGAATGTAGTGAAGAGTCTTTGCGCAGATTTAGTTTGCTGTCGTAAGAAGATTCTTCACTGCGTTCAGCATGAGAGATTAGCTTATTGCGTTAACGTTAGTCTAACCAGATACTGATCTTCACCATCATCAAAAATCAATTCAGCATTCCATCCCGTTTCTGCAGCAATCTGTTTAATGGTTTCTTCATCTATATAAATCCAGTTGAACCAATTGCCTTTTTCGCCTTTATATTCATACTGGTAAGATACCTCACCATAGTACTGGTTTTGTGGTTTAGGCAGATCTTCATATAAATAAGCAATATCAGATGAATCAAAAATGACCTGTCCGCCGGGATTGATTAGGTCTTTTAATTTGATTAAAAAAGCTTTAAAACCTGGCAAAGTTCCTGTTAAACCGATACCGTTCATGAGCATGATGATGGTGTCGAATTTCTCTTGATAAGTAAAAATATCCTGTACAAATGCTTTTTTTACTCCACGGTCTTTCATAATGTTTACCGCAGCTTCCGAAATATCTATAGCGGTAACATCGATATTAAACGCCTGTAGCAGTAAAGCATGACTCCCCACACCGGCGCCGATATCCAGCACCTTTCCATTACACATATGCAAAGCCTGAAGCTCCAAAACGGGCATATCTTCATCATCACGGAAGAAGAATTCCAGTGGCATTTCTTCCGGTTCTCCGTAAGAATTGTGTAACCAAAGGGTATCCGCCTCGCCCATTCTGTAAATATCTGTTAGCGCTTTACCAAAAACATCCATAGCACAAAGATAGGGAAAAGGGAAGATGTATAAATGGATAATGGGAGATGGAAATTTTATACTGAGGTAACAGGCATAAAGTTGGTCGGGATTTACAATCCCGTCCTAAAGCCCAAGATTATTAATCCTTATTGTAATAGAGCAAAAAGGTCTGGATTACAAATCCAGACCTACGATTTTTATAACAGTTTTGCACAACAATTTTACTCCAAATCAAATACCTGATGGTATTCTGGTATAGCTACATGTTTAAACCCTTTATCTTTTAATTTAGTAGCGAAACTTTGCTGTACTTCGTACTCTCCATGTACCAGAAACAACTGTTTTACCTGAGCAGGATCCTGACCAGATAAAAAATGCAATAAATCTTCGTAATCGCCGTGCGCACTCATCGATTTTATGGATTGTACTTCAGCTTTAACTTCATATTCATCGCGAAAAATTTCAACCACCTTATCTCCGGCAATCAGTTTTCCACCAAGCGAATTCGGTTCGCAATAACCTACCATTAAAATGGTGTTTTTCTGGTTGCTGATATTGTTCCTGATGTGATGTTTTACCCTGCCGGCCTCAGCCATACCTGATGCAGAAATGATTACACAAGGTCTTGGATCAGCATTTAAGGCTTTTGATTCTTCTACACTTTCGACGAAACGCAAGCCTTTAAACCCAAAAATATCATGATCTACCTTTAAAATTTCTTTAACCCCATTATTGTATACCTCGGGATGGTTTTTAAGAATTTGAGTGGCTTTTGATGATAAAGGACTGTCTACGTAAAAGGGAACATCAGGCAGTTTACCTTTCAGCTCCAAGCCATTTAAAGCATAAAGGAGTTCCTGCGTACGGCCAACTGCGAAAGCAGGGATAATTACCTTTCCTTTTTTAATTTTACAGGTATTATTGATGACTTCCAAAAGCATATCTTCGATCGGATCGAGATTTTTATGTAGTGAATCGCCATAAGTTGATTCCATCAGGATATAATCAGCCTGGTCAAATTTTTGCGGACTTTTTAATAACAAGTCGCCATAACGGCCAACGTCGCCAGAAAAGGTAATGCGCGTGGTTTTTCCATCTTCTGTAATACTAAGATGAACAGCAGCGCTGCCCAAGATGTGGCCTGCGTCAGTAAATTTTAACAGAATCCCCTCTTCGATTTTAAAATCCTCTTCGTATTCCACAATTTTCATCTGGCCAACTGTTTTGGTCACGTCTTCCTCTGTATAAAGCGCTTCCTCCATTTCTTCACCTTCTCTTAGATTACGGTTGGCATATTCAGCATCCTGCATCTGGATCTTGGCAGAATCCATCATTAAAATGCGGGCCAGGTCCATCGTAGCTGAAGTACAGAAAATCTGCCCTTCAAATCCTTCAGCAACCAATTTGGGCAAAAGGCCACAATGATCTATATGTGCATGAGATAAAATGAGGTAAGTGATTTTTTTTGGATCAAAACCAAAATAATCATTTAGTTTATCGGTAACACGGCCCATCCCCTGGAATAAGCCGCAATCTAATAAAATCTGAGTGCCGTTTTTTAAGGTAATAAGGTGCTTACTTCCCGTAACCGTACGGGCAGCACCATGAAAAGCAATATTCATCAAGCTATTGGTTAGAAAATACTAAAAGTGCCAGATATCTCCGGCACTTTCAACTCGTTACGCGTTTATTTCTGCTACTTTATCTTTAACCTTATCGGCAACGCTTGTGGCTTTATCTGCCAATCCTGCCAGTTTATCTTTTGAAGCATCTAAAAGATCAGCAAAAAAATCTGATACTTTATTTTTCAGATCGCTGCTCGAATCTGATGATAAGGCTAATGCGATAGTTGCACCTAATGCTGCTCCGGCTAATACGCCTACTATGATTTTTGTTTCTTTTTTCATGGTCTTAGTGATTTACTTATTAAACATAATTAACCCACAGGTGTTTTTATTTTTTTCATCTTACAAAAACCAATCCATAATGAAACGAATATTCTTTATAGACTTAGACAATACCATTTATTTTACCGGGCAGAACGAAGAACAACTGATGGGGGAGTTATACCGTTTCCTGGAAAATTTAGATTTAGGAATCAGCCAGGCTGATTTTCAGTTAGCCAAACAGGAAATGTTGAGGACGCCTTTTTTAAAAGTAGCTAAAAAGTATCGTTTTAACGAAAAGGTGATGCCTGAAGTGATTTCCTATCTTGAAAACAGGTCTGTAACCCAGCCGCTGAAACCCAGCGATGATTACCATTATATCAAAAGCTTAACCGGCCGAAAATTTATTGTAACAGCAGGTTTTCCAAAACAACAACTGTCAAAGGTAAAAATGCTGGGCATTGCCAATGATTTTGAAGAAGTACATGTGGTGGATGTTTCAAGCACCAATAAGAAAGAAAGATTTGAAATGCTGATCGATCAGCATCAACTTAACAAAGACGATATTCTGATTATTGGCGATGATGCTGAATCGGAAATTAAATTTGGCCTGGAACTGGGGATAACTACTTTTTTGCTAGATCCTGAAAACCTGCATCCTAATGCTGAAAGCACTTTCAAAGGAACTGATTTAAGTAGTCTTCACGCAGTAGCGGGGCAGTCTGACTAACTTATTGGATGATGCAATTTTGGGTTGGATGTTTATCTGCATACTCTTTGTTTCTAAACCCGGTAGCAGCGGTAGCCTCCGTCCCTATTTACATTCGGGATTCATCGGAGCTATAGCGGATAACGGAACTGCTGTTTCCAAAGCAGTACTGCACCTGCGTTTCCGACCCTGGATATTCAAAGCAGTGCGACCACATTGCCATTATGGCAATAGACCTTTATAAATAAAAAGTCCCGATTTTTATCGGGACTCTTCATATTATCCTCTGCCACCTCTTGACGGTCTTCCACCTTCGCCACCTCTTTCACCTCCGCCACCGCGCTGTTGTGGGGCTTCCATCCTTCTTTGTTCCTGTCTTTGTTGCATTTGCTGATTACGCTGTTGCTGCATCTGCGCATCACGCTGGGCCCTTTCCTGTTGCTGTTGCTGGGCTTGTTGCGCACGTTGCTGTTGCATCTGCTCATTACGCTGTTGTTGCATCTGCGCATCGCGTTGTGCCCTTTCTTGCTGCTGTTGCTGTGCTTGTTGCGCACGTTGCTGCTGCATCTGCTCATTACGCTGTTGTTGCATCTGCGCATCGCGTTGTGCCCTTTCTTGCTGCTGTTGCTGTGCTTGTTGCGCACGTTGCTGCTGCATCTGCTCATTACGCTGTTGTTGCATCTGTACATCGCGCTGTGCCCTTTCTTGCTGCTGTTGCTGTGCACGTTGCTGTTGCATTTGCTCATTACGTTGCGCCCTTTGTTGATCCATCTGAGCACGTTGATCATCCTGACCTCGCTGTGGCTGCATATCACGTTGACCACGTTGTTGATCTATGCCCATGCGGTCTTGATTACGTTGTTGTCTGATCTGATCCCCACGTTGCTGATCCTGAACACGATTTGCATTATCCTGTCTGTTGCCATTATCAATCCCGTTGGCACCACCGCGACTAATACGTCCGTTTGCATCCCGGTTATAAACTTCTCCCCTGTTATTTGGCTGATTATTGTTATCCCGGCCTACATTTCGGCTATCTCTCGATCCAAAGCGGTTATCGCCAGCGCCTGGAGTATTACCTCTTTGATCGCGGTTAGTGTATCCTTCATTTCTTCCGCCTCGGCTAATGCCAGCATTGCCTTGCTCAAATCTACGTGGCGCGGCATTACGGTTGTCTACCACTGCATTACGTTCAGGTCTTGGCCGATAAATTGCCACCTCCCTACCGCCAATGCGGCTTGCACCTGGTCTCGAACTTTCAGCATAACGATATACCGTTACATCCCTGTTGGTTGCACGCCTGATATCTTCAACCCTTGGACCTCCATAATAAGTTCTTCTGTTATACACATAAGTATTATTGATAATGGTAGTATTACGGATATATACGTTATTACGTCCATAATCATATCTTGGAAAAGAATTGATATAAATATTACGTTGAGGAATGAAGTTCCAGCAGAAAGAAGGCACTACATAACGGCGGCCGAAACTTAAATTAATACTGATGCTTGGCGCCATGGGTGCCCATCCGTAATAGCCATCTCCGCTTCTCCAATCTACCCAGGCTGGCCCCCAATTAGTGTCAGGCAACCAAATCCATTGCCGGTAACTGTTAATTACCCAACGGCCGTAGTGGAAAGGTGCCCAGCCCCAATCGTAATTGGAAACCCAGGTATTACCATATTCAGTCATGGCCCAACGTCCATTGGTATAATATGGGCGGAATTCACTTTGATCTACATCTGGTCGCCAAACATAACCGTATTGTGGATCCTGGATCCATGTGCCATAAGGCGAAAGTTCATCGTAAAAAGTCTGTAAAGAAATGTTGCCGGTACTGTAACCATCAGACTGGTAATCATTTTGGTAGTCTTGTGCCCTGACAAGGGTTGTGGTTCCGGCAAGGAGCGAAAATAGCCCCAGCACAAGTGCCGTAGATTTCAGTGTTTTCATTTGTGTGTTTATTTTAATAACCTAATGTGTGTGTATCAATTAGAGAACCAAAAATGCTGAAGGTTTAATATGCAAGCATAGTTTTTACATTTTCCTTTTAATATTGCATTACAAGGCATATTTAACTAATATTTAACGTTTTACACCGAGTTTAATTGTGTAGAAAAGAAGTCAGTTAAAAATAAAATTTGCTACACCTCTGTACATGAAAGAGATTATACTGCCATTTCCATAAGTTTTAGAACTTAAATTCTATTTATTGTATGTATTTTTGTAACATGCAAAAAGGCACTTTATACCTTATTCCCGTACCACTGGCCGAGGAGGTAGCACATAAAACTTTTACTCCTTATTTGGTCGATACGATTAATCAGATTGATACCTATATCGTAGAGAATAGTAAAACAGCACGCCGTTTTTTAAAAGAGGCAGGTTTAAAAATACCACAGAAAGATTTAATCGTACACGATTATGGTAAACATAACCGAACCGATTTAGGCCAGTTTTTTGTTGAGCTTGCTGCCGGAAAAGATGTTGGTTTAATGAGTGAAGCTGGTTGCCCTGGCATTGCAGATCCTGGAGCAGATATTGTTGCAGAAGCGCATAAACGCGGTATTAAGGTAGTGCCATTGGTAGGACCAAGCTCTATTTTACTAGCCCTGATGGCCTCAGGTTTTAACGGACAAAGTTTTGCTTTCTGGGGTTATTTACCTATTGATAAAGAGCAACGGACCAAACGGATTAAAGACCTGGATTTATCGGCAAGCCGTTACAAACAAACACAGATTTTTATCGAAACACCTTTCCGCAATAACCAGCTTTTTGAAGAAGTACTGAAAAGCTGTAAACCCAACACGCAGGTTTGTGTAGCCAGTAACCTTACCGCAGCAGATGAATTTATTAAAACGCAAAGTGTTTACAACTGGCGTAAAGAGGAAATAGATTTACATAAAAAGCCGACTATATTTTTGTTATACTAAGATAAAATCGTCATCTCGACTGTAGCGCAGCGAAACGGAGAGATCTTTTTAGAGTAGATTTAGCTCCCCTAAGCCTTTGGGCTATTTGCTACTTGAACTTTGCTCGAAATGCAGGGCGATTTCAAAAAATCAAAACATATCCAGCCTAACATTGGTTGTTAAGGTAACGCTTTGCAATATTATTCACTAAATCTTTGAGTTATGAAAAATACGAGCACACCGAAAAACAATCCAACAGTTCAAGGCAATTCAATAGCTGACCGCGCTAACCACGATGTTAAAACGGATAAAAAGATACAGGGCATTACCAACGGAGGTGGCCAACGTTCCGATCAGACATCGAACAAAGATAACCAGCGGAAGTACGATAACAAAAAATAATAAAAAGGTGATGATTCTTCCGGATCATCACCTTTTTCATTACCACAAATCCCTAATCCGGGGGATGTACAGAATAATAGCCATTTGTATCAATAACATATTGCTCTTTTACTGACGGAAGTTCAGGCAAGGCAAAATGATCAGTGACTGTAGTATGTGATCGGCTAAGTTTTCCAGCCATTTCAACAGGGCTTCAAAACATCTTCAAGCTTCTGCATTTCCGAAATTCGGATCTGCCTTAAACCCCATCCAACATCCATTTTTTTGCTGTGTCATGCGGTCAAATGTTAACCAGACAACCTGAACCCAATTATTACCTAATGAATTACTTGCTTATACCCCCAAGATCGGTTCCGCATGGCAACTGGAGCAAAGCAGAAAGCTGAGCATTTATTGATTAGCCATTCTGTTATACAGGTGTATAGCGGCTGTATTAAAAGATTGATACCAGCTCAATAATCAAATTATATTTTGATACGTCTGTCACATTCCCAATTTATCTGGAAATCCTCTTAATACATGAACTATAGAAGCCAGAACAATCTATCCTTAACGAAAAAATTACTAATAAATATGGCTATTTATGTAATTTTTTATACATAAAAACGAGTTATAAATATTACAAACAATACTAATTAAGTTTTCGTGTAAAATTCCGCCCAACGCCAAAATTAATGTAACATGTTCTGTTACATTTGTTTCATCAACTATTAAGGACCAACTAACCTCTTATCCAATGAAAAAAAACCTAAAAAAAATCGCTTTCTTAGCGATAGTTGCAGTAACCATTGCTGCATGTAAAAAAAACCAGGAAACAGCAAGCCCAGAACCACAGGAAACGGTAAAAAATGCCGATAAGGTTTTACAGCACATTAAAAATCTTGGCTTTCCCGAGTCGAGCATTGTTGACAATGGCAATGAATATATCGTTGAGGAAGATATTATATTTCCTAAAAATATGGAAATCCCGGTTAATAATTCGGCACCAAAAACAGAACAATACTACACCGGAAGTATTGTAAACGCAACGAAAAAACTAAACATCCGGATTTTTGTAGATGCATCCATGACATCAATGAGCAGTGAGATCAACAGCGCCATTGCCCAATGGAATGCTGTTCCAAATTCTACTTTACGCTTCAGTATAGTAACCACCGCCCCTTACGACATCCTGATCAAGGATGAAAATTTGGGAAATGGCGTTTGCGGCCAGGGCCAGTTCCCTTCAGGCGGAAGTGCAGGTGCTTTGGTTAAAATCAATAAAAGTTATATTGCAGGTAATTCTTTTGCACAACGTGCCAGAACAATTTGCCATGAGTTTGGTCACTGCATCTCATTCAGACACACCAATTGGGCTGCGATCGGTGAATCAAGTGCAACGAATGTACCTGGCGTAACCGGAACAGACGCCTTATCGCTAATGAATGGTGGCCAATGTGGTTCGGGTGCAACGGTATTATCTCAAAAAGATAAAGACGCAACTGCAGTATTATATTAAAACCCAAAATAATCAATTAACCTAAACTAAATCCTTAACCAGTTGAAGATGAGCTCGGGTACCTAAGCAGTACCTGAGCTTATTCTTTAGCTAAAGCAATAATATCCTTACCTTCTAAAATCCGTCTCTGGTCATGATGGCTCAAGGTATTAATCATCGCCTTGCCAAGCTCAGCCATCGTGCAAAAACCACTTGGATAAATGGTCCTGCCAATTGGAAACAACCAGTTGATGTATTTATAGAATTGATGTGCATACTTTTGCCCTGCTAAAGGCTTGATAAAACCCGGACGAAAATTAAAAACCTGTTCGAAAGGTAATTTTGTTAAATCACTTTCTGTTTTGCCTTTTACCTGAGCCCATCTTAAACGGCCATTCTCATTGGTGCCTCCACCAGAAACGTAACAAAAAGTCATACTACTGTTAAGCCTACTCAATGTTTGTGCTACATGCATGGTAAGCGTGTAGGTCATTTTATAATAGGTTTCCCCGTCAACACCTACCGATGAAATGCCTAAACAGAAGAAACAGGCGTTATAGCCAGACAACTGATGTTCGATTGCTGAGAAGTCAAAAAAATCAGCATGAATAATCTCCTTCAATTTTGGATGTACGTAACCACAAGGCTTACGGTTAATTACCAGGATATGATCAATTTCAGCACTGCTTAAGCATTGCATCAATACACCTTCCCCAACCATTCCGGTGGCGCCGGTAATGATAACATTATGCTCATTTCTTGTTTTTCCCATTGAAAAGTTATTTAATAATCAAAACGAAGATCAGCGAATCTTTGTTTGCCAAATGAAGCTGTTAGCTTTGTTTTTGCTATATTAATATAGAAAAACAATAATTAATTACCCTAATATGAGGAGTCAAAATTTGCCAATCATTAAAATGCTGTTGTCAGCCTGCTTATTATTTATTTCCAGCTGGTTATTTGCACAAAACGAATTAAGTCCAGGGCAAACCTATCCTGATTTATTTGAGAGAGTTCAAATGGCGAGAATTTATCCCGATAGTAAATCTTTTGCAGACGCCATTCCAAAGAAGAGTCCTTCAGAAATCATGAAGACCTATAACGCTTTAAAAAACAAACAAAGTTTTGACCTGAAAGCTTTTGTAAATGAATATTTTAATACTCCGGAAAGTCAGCATGCGGCTTACCAATCTGATATCAGTGCGGGTATAGAAAAGCATCTGGATACTTTGTGGACGGTTTTAAAAAGAGCGCCTGATACCGCTTCCACTTACCAGACGTCACTCCTGCCATTACCAAAACCCTACATCGTTCCTGGCGGTAGGTTCAGGGAAATTTATTATTGGGATTCCTACTTTACCATGCTTGGATTACAAAAGGCAGGTAAAACAGAAATCATAAAAGACATGGTTGATAATTTCGCTTATCTCATTGAGAGATATGGCTTTATCCCTAACGGAAACCGTACTTATTACCTGACACGCTCGCAACCACCATTTTTTGCGGCTATGGTTCAATTGCTTGCAGCGCACAATAAGGATGTTAAACTGGCAGATTATAAAGATGCCCTGGAAAAAGAATATCAGTTTTGGATGAAAGGAGCCAGTCAGTTAAGCAATGGCAAAGCCGCAAACCATGTGGTAAAGCTTCCTGACGGTACAGTTTTAAACCGATATTATGATGCAGGCGATCAGCCACGGGAAGAATCATACAGAGAAGATTTTGAAGCCGCTAAATTAACTAAACAGGTTCCTTCCACTTTTCTCAGAAATGTACGTGCTGCCGCAGAATCGGGCTGGGATTTTAGCAGCAGGTGGTTTGCCGATGGTAAAAGTTATAACCAGATTATCACTACCGATTTACTCCCGGTAGATTTAAATACTTTATTATATAATCTCGAAATGGCCATCGCTACCGCCAACAACGAAGCAGGTAACAAAACAAAAGCTATTGCATTTCTACAAAAAGCTGCGCTGCGGAAAAAAGCTATCCTAAAATATTTCTGGAATAAAAAGCAAGGTTTTTTTACTGATTACAACTGGAAAAACCGGTCATTTTCCAGCCAAATTACACTCGCCGGAGCGTTTCCCCTATATTTTAAACTGGCTACACCGGTACAGGCCAAAGCTGTGAAAGAAAAACTAGAAAGAAACTTTCTTAAAACAGGAGGGTTAATTACCACATTAGCCACGACAAAAGAGCAATGGGATGCACCAAATGCGTGGGCGCCACTGCAATACATCAGCATTGCGGGATTGCGCAATTATGGGTACAATAAACTGGCTGATACCATTAGCAACAGATGGATCAACCTTAATATTTCGGTATTTAAGGAAAGCGGGAAATTGATGGAGAAATATAATGTGGTACATCCGAACAGCAAAGGCGGCGGCGGGGAATATCCTCTCCAGGATGGCTTTGGCTGGACAAATGGTGTACTCTTAAAGCTGATGAAAAAATAATTTATACTATATATTTTCCTTGTAGTCCTAAAACAAAAAACAGAGGCCGAACCCGAAACATATGAGGTAAATATGTTTTGGCTGCAGCCTCTGTTCGCGAATATCAAATTTTAATACCCGGGATTTTGTATCAGATTGGGGTTACCCAATTGATTATCTGGAATTGGAAAAAGCAGGTATTTAGCTTCGCTTGCAGGTTTTTCCTGCCACGCTGTGAGAAATTTCCCGAAACGGATTAAATCTTGTCTCCTAAAACTTTCCCAGTATAGCTCACGACCGCGTTCATCCAGCAGGATATCCAATGTGAGGCTTGGTAAAATTGAAGCACCCCTTACCGTCCTGATCGAATTTACAATGGTTAAAGCAGCGGCTGGTTGCGACGTTCTTAACTGGGCTTCAGCTTTCATCAACAGTACATCAGCGTAACGGAAATAAACCCAGTCGTTATCAGGTTTTCTGGATCCAGCGTTGGCATAGTCAATCGGATATTTAATTACCCTAATGCCTGCAACTTCTAGATGGTTTGGATCACGTTCAATAATTGATACTTCCGGTGTAAAAGCCAGTGGGTTACCTTTACGGTCTTTTAAGGCTACTCCGTTTTGGTTTACCTGTTGACCAACCAAAAAGCCAATTCTGATGCCGGCAACATTGGTTTGCCCGGCATAAGATCCGCCTCTTCTTTTATCGGTTTCTTCAAATTTGTTGTAGAAGTTCGATAAGGTCGAAAAACCGTTGTAACCACTTGGATCTTGGTTATAGTGTGTAGTACATTTCCATTGGCCATCTAAATCGCTACCGCTTACACCGCCTAAATTTTGCGCCGTAAAAATGTTTTCGGTAGAAAGCTTATCATTTGTGGGTGCAAAATTGTCGAAATAATTTGGCGTGAGTACATAGCCACCTGCGCCTATCTCATCGGCAAGCGAAATTACCTTTGCCATATCGGCAGCGTCAAAAGTTGGCGTACTACGGTTTAAGAAAGCACCTTTATTAAGGTAAATTTTCATTAAAAGTGTTCTCGCTGCATTTTTATTCGCCACATTCGCAGGTCCAACCGGCAAATCGGGGATAATAGCATTTAATTCAGTGATTAAATAAGCAATTTCGTCTGCAGCATTCCGAACACGCGATGGTTTGGTAACGCCTTCTCCCGGATCCCGGTACGGAACCTGCCCCCAGCCATCCAGAACCGAAAATTGTGCAAATGCACGTAAGAAACGTGCCTGGGCAGCCTGAACGGCATTTGGATTGGCATTTAAAACGCTGGTGGCTACATAAGAAATACTGTTTAAATCCCTGAACACATCCGAAATACGGGTATGATCTGGTGCCCATTTATGCAAATGCAATGCCCTCCAGGCACCATTATCGTCCCAGTCACCTGCACGGGTAGGCACTATAATTTCATCTGATGTTACTTCCTGCAGCGCAGACCAATTCCAGGGCGCCTGATAAGGGCCGATCATTGCGGCATAAGTGGCACCCAATACTCCTGCAACATTATTTGATGATACTGCGCCACTACCCACCTGGCCATTCAGGTCTTCATTCAGCTTGGTACAGCCAGCAAAACTTAAGGCAACTATAGCGAAAGTGAAAATATATTTATTTTTCATGTGATTATAGTTTAAAGATTAAAGGGAAAAATTAACACCGAAATTGAAGGTTCTTGCCGTTGGATAAGCGGTATAATCTATTCCCGCCGATGGAACACCACTTACACTTTTATTTACATTTACCTCCGGATCAAAACCGGTATATTTTGTAATGACGAACAGGTTTTGGCCATTAACATAAACATTAAGCGACTTTATCGATTTACCAATATTTCCAATGTTATAGTTCAGCGTGGCATTGGCCAATTTCAGGTAATCACCTTTTTCGATATATCTTGATGAGGCAGCGATTGGATTGGCCAGCGACTCTTGTATGGGCGAATTAATCAAAGCGGCAGAAATATTGCGCTGGGCACCCAGATTGGATATGGCCAGTACCGAGTTTGCGGTATTGTTATAAATATCCTGACCAAATGCACCGTTAAAATTTGCTGTTAGAGAGAACTTCTTATACCTTAAATTGGTACTTAAGCCTAAAATTACTTTTGGATTGGGGTTACCTACATAATAAGCAGTAAAACCATCATCAGTATATTTCGAAAATCCACTGGCATCCAAACCATTATACTGGCGGGTAACCATGGCAAAAAGCGGTAGCCCGTTTTGGATCACCTCGGTGGTTACGCCACTCAATCCCTGCCCGTTTAACGAGCCTGTTTTAATAATGCCATTAATATTCTGTACTTTATTATTGATAAAAGTTGCATTACCGCCTAAAGACCACGAAAAATTATCCTGATCGATAATGATACCATTTAAGGTCAGTTCAAGCCCTTTATTGATGATCTGGCCCGGTAAATTTACCCATGTAGGAACATTGCCTCCAACTGCGGGAGAAAACGCAATCTGTGGGAACAATAGATCTTTTGTTGTTTTGTTAAAATAATCAATTGACCCGGTTAACCTGTTTTTAAACAAGCCAAAATCGATCCCCACATTGGCCTGTTTGTCTGACTGCCATTTTAAATCCACATTTTCATTGTTGATGGGTGTTAAGATCGGCGAACCGTTTGCATTTCCAAAATCGTAACGGAGCTGTGCAGAACCCGAAGGAAAATCCTGGTTACCGGTTTTACCATAACCAACACGCAATTTCAATAGGTCCAGCCATTGAATGTCAGACATGAAACTCTCTTTTCTGATATCCCAGGCGGCTGCAAAAGAAGGAAAATAACCGTAACGATTTGATTTACCGAATTTGGTAGAACCATCGGCCCTAAATGTAGCGGTTAAGATATACCGGTTATCGTAATTAAAAATTGCCCTTGCAAAATACGATTGCAATTGTGTTGTAGGGTTGTTGAAGGTAGAAAATGTCCGGTTGGCCGGTGCAGTAGTTTGAAAGGCATCCGTATAATCAGCAGCGATATCGCCAAAACCAGTCGCTGTATTGGTTGCCCCTTTATTGATGAAGTTAGAATACTCATAACCTAAAATCGCGTTTAGGTTCAGCTTGCTGACAATTTCCTTATTAAAGTTTAGGGTATTGGTGAATTGCTGTGTAATCAACTCATTGTTGGAGTAGCTTGCATAACCGCCGAGAAAAGTTCCTGATGGCTGTATACCCTGCAGGTTTAAAGTGCTCCTGGTAGACGCTCTTCTTATACCCGTACTGTAATTTACACTGGTCAGCATCCGGTATTCTAACCAGGGTGTGATTTTATAGTATGGGGATACACTTCCCAAAATGGTAGAAACTTTCGACTTATCGCTATTTGCAGCTAATGCAGCCAGAGGATTAATGGTGGTAGAACCATAATCTATAAATAAACTTCCATCTGGGTTGTAAAAAGATTGGGTAGGGTTCCATGATAATGCCTGCGAAATTAAACTTCCTGTAAAACCTGCATCGGTAGTAATCGGCGCTACACTTTCAAGGTATTGATTGCTGATCATGTTCACATCCAGACCCAGCTTTTTGCTCTCCAGGAACTTAAAATTACCATTAAATCCGGCACTGTATTTTTTAAAATCGGTTGTTTTGATAATCCCCTGTTGATCCTGATAACCCAGAGACGCACGGAAGGTGTTGCCATTGGTTCCACCGCTGATGCCAACTGAATAATTTTGGTTATAGGCAGTGCGGGTAATGGCGTCCAATGCATCAACACTGGTGCCAAAATTACCAGTACTGAGGTTGTATTTCGATAATGCTGCACGATACTCATCACCCGTTAATACATCAACTTTTCTGGCAATATTACTAATCCCTGCCGAGGCACTGACATCAATTTTAGTTTCTCCGGATTTTCCTCTTTTTGTGGTAATTAAAACCACACCATAAGCAGCACGCGAGCCATAAATTGCGGTGGCCGATGCATCTTTCAAGATCTCCATCGATTCGATATCAGCCGGGTTGATAAAATTTAAAGGGTTACCATCGGGAGCTGTTCCGATACCGGCACTGGTTGATGGTCGTGCCGAACGTCCATCAAGTGCTACCCCATCTACCACATAAAGGGGCTGTCCGGTTCCGGTAATGGCAGAGTTACCCCTGATGCGCACGGTAGATGCACCACCAGGCTGTCCGCTATTGTTGATCATCTGCACGCCAGCAACCTTACCCTGTATCAGCTGATCGGGTGCATTTAACGGGCCTTTGTTAAAATCTTTTGCAGATACTGTTGTTGCGGCTCCTGTTAAATCGTTTTTTCTTACTGATGCATAGCCAACAACCACAACTGCCTCTAAATTATTCAGCGAACTTAAGGTGATGTTGAGCAGGGTTTGATTATTGATATTTACCGTTTGTGATTCATAGCCAACAAAACTTACGGTTAACCGGGATGTTCCGGTGGGAGCGGTAATCTGATATTTTCCCTCCACATCGCTTTGAGTTCTGGTATTAGTCCCGGTTACCTGTATAGTTGCGCCCGCTAACGGCGTTTTATCACTATCATATATTATACCTTTTACTGTAATCTGGGCAAAAGCTGCTGTGCTTAACATGAGCATCAGGAGATTTAAGCCTATAAATTTCTTTAATGAATACAATTTCTGTTTTAGGGATAAAACAGACCAATTGCCTGGTAAAGTCATGTTCATAATGGATTTAATAATTGGTTAGAAAATAGGTGCATTTAATGGGTAAACTTTTAAGATCAGGGTGGTATATATTTCATCATTTCTGTTTTAGATTTGGTTTAGTTGATTATTTATAAAGTGGATGGGGTTTTTCAATTTTTTGCCTGGCAATTAATAATGCATTGTCCATACTTTCCTCAATGGATTTACCCTGTATAAAATAAGTAAGGAAACCAGCCCAAAAGGCATCTCCGGCACCGGTTACGCCAATTACCGATTCAACCCGGAGTGCCGGTTTATATTGCCATTGATGGTTTTGTGTCTTAAACCAAACACCATCTTTACCGCAGGTAAGGCATATCACTTTTGCATTGAAATGATTTAACCATTGCATGGCCTGTTCCATATCCAGTTGCCGGCCGGTAAAACGTTCCAGATCATCGGTACTTATTTTTAGCAGTATATTGAGCCTGCTCAGCATGCTGAATATATCTTGTCCATCATCCCCATTCCATATGGATGGTGCATAATTCCAGTCAACCGATAAATATTTACCTAGTTGATAGGCCTTTTCGAAAGCATGCAGAATATTGCTCCGTGCCGGTTCTTTGCTCAATGCGAAAGCTGTAGTATGCAGGATACCGCAGGCCGCAATGATGTTTTCATCCATCCTTTTAATGATCATATCGGCGCTTCGGTAAGCGATAAAATCGGGCGTTCCAGGGTTTTTACCCACCAATACAATACTGGTTTTTTCGTCAGAGGTGCGGCTTATATAGGTATCAGCTATCCCAACAGATTTTAATTCACGAATGAGATAAGTACCCAGATTATCGTTACCTACCGTAGCAATAAGTTCAGCATCAACACCCAGCCATTTTAAATTGGCACATAAGTTGGCTGAGCTTCCGCCCTGGCTGACCAGAAAACGTGATGGCGATGCAAGAGATTCGATATTGCCCTCTGATATGATATCAGCAAGGAGCTCTCCTACTACTAAAACTTTTGCTATATTTTTCACAGGCCTGAGAATTTAAATGTAAAGAGTTTGGTAAATGCATCATTTTTAATCGCTTGCTCGGCAATTACAGCTCCCGCAGCACTCCATGTACAATTGGGGATGCCACAGGGCGATTGATTGGTACCGTTAAGGCACTCGTTAAATAAGTCACCGCTGCTGTTGGCACGATGGATATCAGCAGTAATTTTAAACGCCATTTCATACTCCTGGTGATGATTTAATGAAGCAGCAAGCCAGCCGTTCCATACTGGCCATAGGCCGCCGTTATGAAAATAACCGGGTTTGTTGCGGAACGAGTAGGCATAGTTATGTTTCAGCTCCTGCATATCTGCGTCACTATATTCAATTGTTGGATGAAAAGAAGGAATTAAATCCTGGCTATCGTTGTACAGCGTTTTTACGTAGGCTATGGTATTGCTGGTTTGTTCTTTGTTGCCTACACCGAGCAGTAGACAAAAAGTATTGGCCTGCAGATCAAAATAATGATAAACCCTGGCCGGATTAAAGCCCATTAACCAAAAATGCGGAGAAACTGCCGCTAACTGATGGATAAGATGAGGCGAATAAAGCTGATTTTGCGATTCACTTTTCCAATAATTTAATTGTATCGCATGGCTGATGTTCAGCGCTTTCTCGCTCCAACCCTTATTTTCTGATAAGGTTGATGCCAGTCTTAATGCCCAAAGCCGCAAAAGCTGATCGAAAAGAACATATCCATGCTGAATATATTCATCTGCCCAATCTCCGCTCTGCGGAACATAAATTAAATGTTTACCGTTAAACTCCCAGGCATCCATTACGCTAAAGCATCGCCCGATTTGATGTACATATTTTTCCCACAGCGAATTGTCGCCTGTTAAAATAGTATAGGCCGATAAACCAATTACTGCCCAAGATGGGTTATCGGCCCGGCCTGATGTGCCTCCAAAACTTACCGATCCATCGCTGGGTGAAACGCTGGAGGGCATAAAACCGCTTTCGTGCTGGTGGTTAAAAATGGTTTCGATAGTTGCTTTGGCAGTACCTATAAGTGCTTTGTTACCGCTTAGCAAAGCCGCTATGCTTGTAATTACTCCATCCCTTGTCCACACCCGTTTATAATTGTCATGTTCCTCTACTGCAGCCACAAAACCAGAAGGTGTTGACGCCCGGGCCATCAGTTTCAGTGCTAGCTCATATCCTTTTTGATTAACCATTGGTCTTACCTCCTATATCACGCTTGCTGATCAGTGAAACCATTATGCCTGCTACTACAAGCAATCCACCGGCAAACAGGATAGCGTTTTCGGGCTTATGCCCTAAAAAATACCGGTATACATATTTAAAAGTGATGGTTTCTAAAAGCATGGGCAGCACAATAAACATGTTGAGGATACCCATAAAAATGCCGGTTTTCGCTTTCGGTATACTACCGGCAAGCATGGCATAAGGGGTACCCATCATGCTCGCCCAGGCAATGCCCAAACCAATAATGGGTATAAACAACAAAGCTTTAGTGTGGATTAGCGGCAAACAAGCCAAACAAACACCTCCTGTTAATAAACTGATGAGGTGAACTTTCTTTGCTGTTATTTTCCTGGCGAAATAAGCAAGTGGAAAAGCAACGATGAAGGTAACCACATTATAGCCGCCATTTACAGTCCCGGTTAAAAGCTGCGCCGAAGCAAAACCATCAGCTGCTGCATTACTGGTATTGTAAATGGTTTTTGCCAAACAAAGGGTTACAAACTGCCAGTAAACAAACATGCCGTACCAGTTAAAAAGGTAAACCAGACCAAGTTTTTTCATTGTTGCAGGCATTACCTTAAAGGCCTCGATAATATCTTTAAAAATATTGATAACACCCCCCGGCATTGCTTTAACCTTTTTAATTTCTTCAGGGCTTAACGGGTTTTCCTTTGTGGTAAAACAGCTGTACATGATAGAGCCGATCGATACCAGCCCACCGATAAAAAATGCCGCGTAAGTGGTATGCGGAATGTTGTTGCCACTGCGAGCATGTATGCCGATTAAACCTGCAGCAATTAAAATACCCGGAGTAAGATTGGCAAGTGTAATACCCAGACCGGTAAAAAAACTTTGTGTTAAAAAACCGAGGGCGTGCTGCTCTGACGGGAGTTTATCGCTAACAAAGGCGCGGTAGGGCTCCATGGTAATGTTGTTGCCTGCATCCAGTATCCATAAAATTCCTGCAGCCATCCAAATCGAACTGCTGTAGGGCATGGCAAATAAACAAATGCTGCATATAATGGCCCCGATTAAAAAATATGGTCTTCGCCTTCCAAATTTACTGGTCGTTTTATCGCTCATGGCACCTACTATCGGCTGGATAATCAGTCCGGTCATTGGCCCTGCGAGGTTTAGCAATGGAATCTGATCTGCATTTGCTCCCAGATAGGAATAAATTGGAGTCATGTTGGTTTGTTGCAAACCAAAACTATACTGTATACCGAAAAAACCCAGGTTCATGGCTATGATTGAACTGAAATTCAGTTTCACTGCCGATGAAATACGCTTGTGTTTTTCTGCTTGTGCGATTATCATATCAGGCCCTTTTAAGTTGATAAACAATAGCCTGCCAAGGCTTCAGATTTAATTTATTATTTGCAATGCCCACTGCTCCGCTGTAGTTGTTGATGAGCTGTTTTGCAGAAAGCGTGTTGATACCTTTATCCAGCTGATAAGTAGCTTTGTGGTTAGAAAAATTTAACACAACCAAAACATTTTCCTTACCCAAGCTGCGTGTATAACAGTAGATACTGGGGCTTTCGATATCGAAAACCTGGTAACTGCCATAAACCAATACCGGGGATGCTTTACGCAAGGCCACTATCTTTTTAAAATAAGCAAGTTCACTTGCCGGATTTTTTTCCTCATCAGCTACATTTGCTTCGTTATAATTTTGGTTTACTTTAATCCATGGTGTTCCGGTGGTAAAACCTGCATTTATTGTTCTATCCCATTGAAACGGGGTGCGTGTATTATCCCTCGAAATGAATTTCTGTTTATCCATAAAAGCCTGCAGATCCTCATTTTTGTCCTTTGCATTTTTGTAAGCGTTTATGGTTGCGATATCGCGGTAATCTTCAATCTTGTCAAACCTGATGTTGGTCATCCCCAATTCATCTCCATTAAAATAATAGGGCGTTCCACGCATGGTCATAATCAGTGTGGTTAATAGTTTAGAAGATGCCGTTTTAAATTCTTTGCTGTCATTCCCGTATTTGCTCACCATGCGGGGAACATCGTGGTTGCCCAGAAATATGGCGAGCCAGCCTTTATTCGCAAACGAATGGTCCCATTTGGTAAATGCCTTTTTCAGATCCAGCAGTTTATAACCTTTGGGATCGTTCCCGATATCCATGATCTCAAAATGGTAGGCCATATTTAACTCCTGCCGGTCTGCGTCGACCAGCGAATGTGCATCAGCTAAAGTACTCCCTGCACCTTCTGCAACCGTCATAATGTTGTACTTACTTAAAACGGTGCGGTTCATTTCCTTTAAATATTGATGGAGGTGTGGACCCATTCCATAATATTTGATGATATTTTTTTCGTAGCCTTCGGGATATTTTTTCCAGGTGGTATCTTTCGAAACATATTGGAAAGCATCCATCCTTAAGCCATCAATCCCTTTATCAAGCCAAAACTTCATTATACCATATACTTCGTGGCGCAGTTTTTCATTTTCCCAATTTAAATCGGGCTGTTTTCGCGAAAAATAATGGAGATAATAAGATTTGGTTAAAGGCTCGTATTTCCAGGCATCATTGTTTACATCAAAAAAGCTGTAACGGGGTGTGGGTTTTCCTTTTTCTGCGGGCCACCAGTGATAATAATTACGGTAAGGACTATTGCGCGACGACCTGGCCTGTTTAAACCATTCATGTTCATCACTACTATGGTTTAACACCATATCAAGCACCAGCCTGATCTTTCTTTTATGAAGGCCACTAAGCAGTTCATCAAAATCCTGCATAGTGCCAAATTCTTTCATGATACTACGGTAATCACTAATATCATAGCCATTATCATCATTTGGCGAAGCAAATATCGGGTTAAGCCATACCACATCAATCCCGAGGCTTTTTAAATAATCCAGTTTTGAAATAATCCCAGGTAAATCACCCACACCATCTCCGTCGCTATCTTTAAAACTACGTGGATAAATCTGATACACTACGGCTTCCTTCCACCAGGCCGGCTTGTTCGTTTCGCTGTATACATCATGATTAGAAACAGGCTGTGTGCGGCCATTACTAAAATAGAAAAGCAGACTTAAAATGATAAATGGTTTCAGGGATCTCATATTTTTTGATAACAACATGCTAGTCCCAAATGAGCGGGCTACTATATGTTGTGCTTTAGTTTAGTATTTGGTTAATGTAATTGCGAATTGTCAATGCCGAACATTTAGTCCTACATGCTTCATCTGTTTAATGATATGAAGATAGGTTTATAAAATATTTAAAACCATACAAACCAGCAAATTATGGCCGCAAACGTTTGCGGAAACATTTGCGGAAATGTTTGTTGTGGAAAACTTATATTTGGGTAACCAAATATTAAACCATGAAACAGAACGCAACTTTAAAAAAAATTGCAGAAAGGCTAAACGTAAGTATATCAACCGTTTCGAGGGCACTGAAAAACCATCCAGACATTTCAGAGGAAACCAAAAAGAAAATAAATGAGTTAGCCGCATTGCTGGAGTACGATCCCAACCCCTATGCGGTTAACCTACGTACACATAGCAGCAAGGAGTTTGCCGTGGTTGTACCAAGTTTATCAAACTTCTTTTACCATTCATTTATCAGTGCAATTGAAGAAGATGCACGCATTGATGGTTATACCGTGATTATCTACCGTTCGGCTAACGATCCCGTGATTGAACAGGAGATCTTAAAAAGCTGCAGACATAAAAGGGTTTCGGGAATATTTATTGCCATAACTTCCGGAACAAAAGAAATAGAACCTTTCCTTAAATTGGATTTACAGGGGATTCCGGTTGTTTTTTTTGACAAGGTACCAAAATACGAATCCTGTAACAAAATCTGCGTTGGGGATGCACATGCGGCAACCATTGCGGCGAATGAAATTTTAAAAAAGGGGATTACAAATGTCCTGGCTATTTTTGGTGATGAAAATATGTCGATTACGCAGGTAAGGCTGCAAAAATTTACCGAAATTGTTTCAGGTTACGCAGAATTTAAGGCTGTACACGCCAACAATTCGGAAGAAGCAGAGCAAATTGCCCTATCAATGATTCCAGGGTTTGAAAAAAAACGTTTTGCTGTTTTTTGTATGAGCGATGAGATTTTGGTGGGGGCAATGAAAGCCATCCAGCGGATGGGCCTAAAAGTGCCAGACGACCTTGGAGTAATCAGCATCAGTGATGGAATGATCCCCTCACTTTTTTATCCTGAAATTACCTATGCCGAAACCAGCGGTTTTAAACTGGGCAAACTGGCCTTTGGCAGAATGATGAGATGTATTGCCGGAAGTTCTTTTGCACAAACCATTATTGATGAATCTATATTAATCGAAGGCGGATCTATATAGCCCCTTAAAATCAGCGGCTGTGTTCCTTACTAAAAACAACACAGCCGCTAAAAAATTTATCTTGCCGAAGGGCCTTTCATTTGGTAATCTTTCGGCGGCTCTACTCCTAAAAGATGTTGAACAAAATAATCCCAGCGGCGGCGCATCATATACGGCGAGTAGGCACCGTAACCATGCGCACTGTTTGGAAAAATAACCAGGTCGAAAGATTTATTGGCCTTTTCCAATGCCTCAACAACTAAAAGTGTATTATAAGGCGGTACATTATCATCCATCATACCATGCACCAACATTAATTTTCCCTTTAGGTTTTTAGCATAATTCTGGTTGGCCTGTGCTTCATAATCCGAATTTTCTACCAAACCATTATAGCGCTCGCCCCAATCGTCCTCGTAGTTTCTATTATCATGATTACCTGATTCGGAAATGCCTACCTTGAAAAAATCAGGGTAACGGAACATCGCAGCAGCAGTTGCAAAACCTCCGCCTGAATGCCCCCAGATGCCTACCTTGTTGGTATCGATGGGATATTTTACAGATAGTTGCCTGATGGCTGCAATCTGATCTGGCAAGGTATTCTCGGCCATATTGCCGTAACTCATATCATGGAAACTTTTAGAACGGCCAGGATTACTGGTTCCTTCCATAACCACCACAATAAAGCCCAGCTCTGCCAAAGCCTGGTGATCCCCACGCGAAGCAACGAAGGCCCAACTGCCTACGCTACCGCCCTGAGGCCCCGGATAAATATAATCGATAACCGGGTATTTTTGATTGGCATCCATTTTTGTTGGCGTAAAAACCAGACCATAAATATCAGTTTTGCCATCTTTGGCTTTTACCGAAACCGGAGCTGGTGCTTTCCAGCCTGTAGCAGTTAACCTGGAAACATCTGTTTTTTCTAAAGTACTGATCAGTTTACCATTGATATTTCTCAAAACAGTAACTGCAGGAACATCAGGTCGCGAGTAGCTATCTACAAAATATGCGAAAGATGGCGAAAATACAACCTGGTGATTGCCAACTTCTGGCGTCAAAAGCGCCAAATTTTTACCATCGAAACCAATTTTATACAGGTAACTGAAATAAGGATTACCTTTTTCGCGACCATTGGCAAAGAAATAAAGTGTACGCGTCTTTTCATCAACCTTAACTAAACGTGTAACCACGAAATCGCCCTTGGTAATCTGATTCTTTAATTTTCCATTGCCAGAATCATATAAATAAAGGTGTCCCCAGTTATCCCTTTCCGAATACCAGATAATCTCTTTAGAGGCAGGAAGATAACGCCAGTTAATGGCACCCTGCCCAGATTCGTATTGCGTTTTAACAGTTTCTTCGAAAACTTCGCGAACGGCGCCGGTTGTGGTGTTGGCAATGCGGAATTTTTCATTTTTATGATCGCGGGAAGTAGATACAAATGCCACTTCCGTACCATCCGCTTTCCAATCAATATCATCAAAAGTGCCACTGCTCGAAATATCATCGCTTAAGGTGGCCCGATGTGGATCTGCAGGAATATTAAGTGAAACTACTTTTGGATTTTCTACATCAATGATCACCCTCCTGATTGTTGCAATTTGTTTATCTCCAGGCAAGGGATATTTCCAGGCTTTTAATGTTGGTGCTCCAACATTGGTTGTTACCAGGTACATATCTTTCGAATTCCGCTGATCTTGCTGAAAAGTGGCAATTTTTTTCGAATCAGGTGACCAGCGCAGAATTGGCGCATCACTATGCTTCCAACCTGCATTATCGGTTGCGTAACCATAATCCTTAATGCCGTCAGTAGTTAACTGGGTTAATTTTCCGGTGGCTATATCTTTAACAAAAAGGTTATAATCTTTAATCAATATTGCCTTTTTCCCGTCAGGAGATAATACCTCGCTCCAGCTAAGCCCCCGACGTGATGGCATCGCACTACCTTTATAATCGGTAGTTAAAGTTTTTGTTTTCTTTACCGGATCTACCAAAAAAGCCTGTTCATTACCATTTACTTTAGTGCTGTACCAAAATTTATCTCCTTCAAGCCAGTTTGGTTGCACAGTGGCATGATCGATGTATTTTGCGGTATTGTAGCTCATCAAACTTTCAGCCCTTTCGTAATCTTTAACGGTTAAAGCTTTCTGTTGGGCATTTGCTGTAAAAGCCAGCGTACAAGCTGTTACAGTAAACCAATATTTATTCATCATGTTAGTTAATCTTGCGATAAAAATAAGACTGTTTTGGCAAACGATTGGTATTAATCATGATACAAAATAACAGGTCCTTAGATGAGGTCGGGTAGTGAGAAATGCAACAAACAAACATCTATGCCGTAATTCCTTGATTTGCTTACAAACTTCGGGGATTTGCATACATCAGCTCAGTTTGGCTTGCTGATCTTTGAATTATGGAAATAAAACAAATGGCATTGGGCAACCAGGGTTTGGTTGTACCAATGATTGGGCTTGGCTGTATGGGTATGACAGGCTTTGAAGCAGGACACATATATGGCCCTTCGGACGAGCATGAAGCCATTGCAACGATTCACCGTTCACTCGAGTTGGGTGGTAATTTTTTGGACACTGCCGATCTGTACGGCCCGCTGAAAAACGAACAGCTTATCGCCAAGGCCATCAGCGGGAAGCGAGATCAATATGTTTTGGCCACCAAGTTTGGCTGGGAAATCGACGATAACAATAAAGTAACCTGGGCCATTAATGGCAAAAAGGATTATGTAAAGAAATCTTTGGAGCGTTCGTTAAAAAACCTTAATACCGATTACATCGATCTGTATTACCTGCACCGCCTGGATAAAAATACGCCGATTGAGGAAACAGTTGAAGCCATGGCCGAGCTGGTTAAAGAAGGTAAGATAGGCTACATCGGCTTGTCAGAAGTATCGTCTGAAACTGTTAAGCGGGCGCATGCCGTACATCCGGTTACCGCCGTGCAAAGCGAGTATTCTTTATTTGAACGGGGAGTAGAAGAGCGCGGGGTTTTAACCAGGTTAAATGAACTGGGTATCGGCTTCGTCGCTTACTCACCACTGGGCCGTGGTTTTCTATCCGGCCAGATCAAAAGCATCAGCGACCTGCCGGAAAACGATTTTAGAAGAGCGATTCCACGTTTCCAGGGCGAAATGTTCAACAAGAATATCGAATTGGTTAAAGCAATCGAAGCTATGGCTGAAACAAAAAACGTCACATCTTCGCAGCTGGCTTTAGCCTGGATCATGAGCAAGGGAATTTTACCTATTCCTGGAACGAAACGCACAAAGTATTTGGAACAAAACATAGCAGCAACCAACATTGAGTTGACCGAATCGGATCTTTCACAACTGGAAAGTATCGTACCATTGGGTACAGATACCGGTGCGCCTTATGATGAGTTTAGTATGGGTTTAATTGATTAAATTTGTTTATGAACGCCATTAACTCCTTATCAGAATTTCACCGCTTACTCTCGCTGCCAGAACCCCACCATCCGCTGGTGAGCGTAATTAACCTGGCACATAGCGTTTTTTTGGAAGATGAAATCTGGAAAGGTTTCGTTAACCGCTTTTATTGCATAGCGCTTAAACGCGAAGCTAAGGGTAAAATCAGGTACGGGCAACAGCATTATGATTATGATAAAGGCGTATTGAGTTTTACCGCGCCCAACCAGGTGCAACAACTAGACCTGCAAAATATGGAATGTGGGTCTGGTTACCTCCTGATCTTCCATCCAGACTTTCTGTTACAGCATCCTCTGGCGAACAGCATTCATCAATATGGTTTTTTCGATTACGCGGTTAACGAGGCACTACATTTATCGGCAGAGGAAGAAGATGACCTGATCACGATTCTCCATAAAATTGATAAGGAGTGCCGGCATATCGATAAACATACCCAGGAGATCATCCTGACACAGATTGAAAGCCTCTTAAAATATTCCAACCGTTTTTATGAGCGGCAGTTTTTGACACGCAAAAACAATAACTTAGCACTTTTAACCAGGTTTGAGCAGTTGATAGACGACTATTTTAACAGCGATATAAACACTTTACTCACGGTACACCATATTGCAACACAGATGAACCTGTCGCCGAACTACCTAAGCGATCTGCTTCGGATTCATACCGGACAGAACACACAGCAGCACATTCACGAAAAACTGATTGCGAAAGCGAAAGAACAACTTGCTACCACTAATCTTTCAGTCAGCGAGATCGCCTATGCTCTGGGCTTTGAACATGCGCAATCCTTCAGTACACTTTTCAAAAAGAAAACAAGTTTATCACCGCTGGAATTTCGTCAGGCTTTTAACTGATGAAGGGTGAGAAACAGAATTTCGTTCTTTGTGACTGTTTAGGTTTAGCAGCAAACTGATGATGAAGTTTTAAAATGTATTTAGTTTGATCCCTTTAATGCGTAATGTTTCGGGTTCATGCCAATATGCGCTTTAAATATTCTTGAAAAATGGCTGAGGTTTGTGAAACCCATCCGGTAACCAGCAGCTGAAACAGATAGCTGCTCCGTTCTTAGCAAAAAGGCGGCTTCCTGCATTCTAAATCTCTGATAATAATTGAAAATGCTGTCGCCAAAAATTTGCCTGAATAAACGTTTCAGTTTAGTTGGACTCATATGAGCAACAAATGCGAGTTCTTTAATTATTGGCGGCATTTCTAAATGTTCAAGCATCTGCTGTTTTACGCGGTAAATGGCTTGTAAATCATGAATGTTTAAGGCAAGTAATTGTTTTTCACCGCGATTTTCCAGTTCCATCAATAACCTGCAAATCAGTTCTTCGGCCTTTACCCTTAAAAAGAAAAGTTTAAAGGTTTCATTGGCCGGTTCAGACAAGATTTCATCCACATTTTTTTGTAAAGAAGGCCACATAATCTGTTCAAACAGAAGAGGACGTTCATTCTGCAAAAGGCCTTTCAAAACTGATGATTCTTGTGAGGCAGTAAACAAACTGTTCAGATAATCCACATCAACTTCTATAGTAATGGTAGCAGTATTGGAATGGATCGCAATCACATCATCTGTATTGATCCGACTGGTTCCTATTAATACCGAAGGTATTGTATGCCTGAGGGGCGGTGACGTTTCTGCTCTGGAGAATATATTTTGAAACTTGAAAAATATCGTCTTCTTAGCAACATTGATATCAGGATTTTGAACAATTACATCTTTATTGAGTTGATAGTTACTAATAAGCATACGGATGTGTTCATTAAAAACAAATCCGATACAGTATCCACTTCCAAACTGCGGTGGAATCTCTAATCTTGTATTTTTTAATTTTGTTCCCAATAGGCGGGCTAATCTTTTTAGCACTTGCGGAACCGTTTGATCGTCAATTTCCATAAAGTCTTTTACGACTGTTTTTAGGGCTAATATAGCTATTTTATACCTAGATTCACTAATTATTTTGTGTATCAATTAAAGGCAATGATACTAAAAGAAAAAAAAGTGGCTATAATCGGTGCGGGGCCAGTCGGCCTGACCATGGCGATATTATTACAGCAAAAAGGCATAGATGTAAGCGTTTACGAAAGGGATAAAGATCCACAAGCCAGAATCTGGGGCGGTACGCTCGATTTACACAAAGATTCAGGGCAGAAAGTGATGAAAAAAGCTGGTTTACTGGAAAGTTATTACGCCATAGCAAAGCCTATGGGGATGACGATCACAGACGAAAAAGGAAAAATATTATTGACCAAACAAGTTGCACCGGAAAATCGATACGATAATCCTGAAATAAACAGAAATGACCTTAGAAAAGTACTGCTAAACACATTGAAACAGGGTACGGTGATCTGGGACAGCAGATGCAAGAAACTCGAGGTATGTGAGGAGAAATGGCATTTGCGATTTGAAAACGAAACATTAGCAATTGCTGATTTTGTTATCGTGGCCAATGGCGGAATGTCTAAGATAAGGAAATATGTTACGGATACAGTCGCTGAAAACACCGGAACTTTTATCATACAAGGCGATGTACCTCAGCCTGAATTAAATTGTCCTGAATTTTTCCGACTATGTAATGGTAACCGGTTAATGGCTGCCTACAAAGGAAATTTATTGGTAACAAACCCCGATAATAAGAGTGCGTTAACCTATGGTGTGATTTTTAAAAAGCCTGAAAATTGGGGTGATGATTATAATGGTTTAAACTTTCAGGATCAGGACAGTATCCGAACGTTTCTTTTAGAGAGGTTTATGGACTGGAATGAACATTACAAACAATTATTCCGTTCAACCTCTTCTTTCTGGGGCTTGCCGACAAGAATATTATCACTGGATAAACCCTGGAAAAAAGACCGCCCTTTGCCGATTACGCTTATCGGAGATGCTGCGCATTTAATGCCGCCTTTTGCAGGCGAAGGTGTAAATACCGGGCTAATGGATGCATTAATTTTAGCAGATAACTTAACTGAAGGAAAATTTGAAAACTTAGCAGATGCTATTAATGATTATGAAAAACAAATGTTTATTTATGCCAACAAAGCACAACTTGCATCAATAAGGAACGAAATAGAAATGCATCAGCCCGATTTCACTTTCGAAAAGTTTACCCATTAAGCTAGGTAAACGACCTCTAGGTGTTCTTTTTAGAGAATTGTTATTTTTCAAATTGAATTGGTAAAGCATCTTCAATGAGCTAAGCTGAAATCGCACTAACTCATTCTCGTTGTAATTTTTATTGAAATTTGCCTGTTAATATTCTTATTTTGATAGTGCTTCAATTGTAACATAAGTTGCCCAGGTACTGCACAAAATAGCAAATAAGAGGCAGTACAAAAGAATATCTATTTCTTTTCTAAGCTTGATCCAAAAAACAATGATGAACATCAAAGGGAAAACTGCAATAAAAATAAAGATAACTGTTGCCAGGGTTTCGAAAATATCCTGATCATAATTCATGAGCAAAAGCCTGATCCCGAAGTAGAGCAACCAGACGAACATTGGCGCAAGAAAGCAGATTAACAATTTCCACAGTAACTCGAGCTTAAGATGTTCAGGCGCTGTATTGCGATAATTTTTATATAACCAAAAAACTATGCCCCCCATACACACGATCAGAATTGCCAGCTGAATATAGGTATTAAAAATGATATCGGACCGAGTATTGATTTTTGAAGAAGACTTGAGCTTATCTTGGTTATAATGCTTGATATTGGTTGTTTCTCCGTTAACAAAGGTCTGCATAACCTTACCGTTGCCAATAGTATCCCTGATAACCCAGGTTGAGTCTTCAAATCCCATTTTATAAAAACCCTCGATGGTAGGCTTACCTTTTTTCATTCTTACAAACCTTCCGTCAAGTCGCCCGCCATTAAATCTTAAAGAATCGATTCCCTGTTCCGTATTTACGGTTACAACTGTTATTTTTCCTGATGAAACCAGGCTAGCGCTATCCGCGATTTCATATAAAACCTTCTTGTCGAGATTTTTGAGAGATAGGTTTTTATTATAATCGTCATTCCTCACAGGCTTGCTGATGTTTAAAGAATTTATTTTAACAACAAGCAAAGAATCCTTTTTGTAAAATTCAAATTCACCATACGAACTCAGATTTTGTATTATTGGGTTTCGCAAAAGCACGTATTGTGGTTGATCGAAAGATTGGATATATTTTTGTTGACTGGTGGCACAAAAGGAGAAAATAGCAACAACTCCAACAAAGTAGGCGCCCAATCGGGACATTAACGCTGTACCCATGGATTGTCGCGAATCGTTTTTTTGGTACATCCAGGCAAATAAGATCATGGGTAGCGCCATCAGATCTGAAAGATCAACCGTTCTTCCAATACTGAAATATGGCTTTATCAATTGAATGATAACTGAGGCAAATTCGCTTTTCCAAAAAGTAAATAGGATCGCTGTAGATATAAAAACCCATATTTTTTGTTTTGGGAATATAGCCGACCAAAATATAGGAAAGATAAAAAGCCCACAAAAATCAGAAAGTTTTCCGGTAAACCAGTTATGGAAAGCTGGCTTCAGAAAGAAGTCGTTGATAATTAACAGGACAAGAAAAAAAATGAAAAGTGGCGAAAGAAGATTTTTAAGGCGGTTATTCATATTTTGCATTTACATCTGCTATTGATACCAATTATGCAATTTGGTAACCCGCGAAATTGAATCAACTGCAACCCAAGCTATTAATAATAGAAGAAAGAACGGATATAAGCGTATTCTTGAGATGGTATAAAATGTTTTAATCCGCGATACTCCTATTTCAAAAATTAAATTTAAGCAGTTCAGGTCGATGTCAGATTCGACATCATTAGGGATTTGCACTATTGGATGATACAAAAAAGCGGGAGAATTTTTCAATTCTCCCGCTCAGCGGAGAGAGAGGGATTCGAACCCTCGATACCGTTGCCAGTATACAAACTTTCCAGGCTTGCTCTTTCGACCACTCAGACACCTCTCCGTATTGGACTGCAAAAGTAATTTTTTTATTCATATCTCCATAAAAATTAATGACAAGAAATTCGGTCTGATGAATTTATTCTTTTGTTAAGTTATATCCCGCTTAACCGCTTGTTTTTTTTTAAAGCTGAAGTCGTAAAAACACATTGCAAAGGTTTCTTCACCGCGGTCGAAACGACGGTTCGCAAAAAAGACAGCTAGATTCCTTTAACGGACTTTCGCCGGACTTAAGCCGGGGTTTCGTCGGACTTATGACAATTACACCCGACTAAAATCTGAATTAAATCCGTAGTATATCTTTTGATAAGGATAAGCGATTAGCCTGATGTTTAAAAGATCAGGCATAAAAAAAGGCGCCTCATTTAAAATGAAGCGCCTTGTAATAAATTATATATAATTAATCTATAACAGTAATTTTTAACATATTGGTTTTGCCTTTTGCTTCGATTGGAATAGCGGCGGTATTGATGATGATATCACCTTGTTTAACCAACTTTTTACTTTTCAAGAATTCGTTTACTTCAATAATGGTATTATCAGTACTTTCCCAATTATCATAGTAGAAACCTCTTACCCCCCAAAGCAAACTTACTGCATTTAACAATGCCCTGTTGCTGGTAAAAATAAAAGTTAGGGCTTCCGGACGGTGGCTTGAAATTTCGAAAGCAGTATAACCACTTAAAGTCATCGATACAATACCTACTGCATTGGTCTGTTTCGCTAAGAAACAAGCCGAATCACAAATCGCGTCGCTTAAGAAAGAAGGTGATTTTGGTTTTAAAAACTTATCAGGATGGAAAGGATAATTGTTCTCTTCAATGTTCTGAATAATTTTTTGCATGGTTTCGATCACAATCAGCGGAAATTCTCCAACTGAAGTTTCACCACTTAACATTACCGCATCAGCACCATCCAAAACAGAGTTAGCTACGTCATTTACCTCTGCACGTGTCGGACGTGGGGTTGTGATCATACTTTCCAGCATCTGGGTTGCTACAATTACCGGTTTAGAAGCTGCCCTACATTTCGCAACAATCATTTTCTGTAACAATGGAACTTCTTCCATCGGACATTCAACACCCAAATCGCCACGGGCAACCATAATACCATCAGTTACCGCAATGATTTCATCAATATTGGCAATAGCCTCTGGTTTTTCTATTTTAGCAATTACGCGGGCAGTTTTACCACGCTCAGCAATAATCTTTTTAAGTTCAATAATGTCTTCTGCCTTACGCACGAAAGATAAACCGATCCATTCTACATCGTTTTCTAGAACAAATTCTAAGTTTTCACGGTCTTCAGGAGTTAAAGAAGGAATAGAAACTTTAGTATTTGGCAGGTTAACACCTTTTCTGGAAGTTAAAATTCCACCATGAACAACTTCACAAACTACTTCATCTTTTAAATTGGTAGAAATCACTTTCATCTGAAGCTTTCCATCATCCAGAAGTATAATTTCGCCAGCCTGAACGTCCTGAGGGAAGTTTTGGTAAGTAATGTAAATGCGTTCTTCGTTACCAATGCACTCGTTCGTTGTAATTACGGTAGTAGTTCCATTGATCAGGTTAATGCCGCCTTCTTTTACTAAACCAATACGGATTTTAGGCCCCTGTAAATCAGCAAGAATACCTACATTATACTCGTATTTTTTATTCAAATCGCGGATGGTATCCAAAACCGCCTGGTGATCTGCCTGTGATCCGTGTGAAAAATTTAGACGGCAAACATCTAAACCTGCGTTAAACATACTATATAATACATCTGGTTTTGCTGATGCAGGCCCAAGCGTGGCAACAATTTTAGTTCTCGAATGAAAAGGTTTCATTTATTAATTGATTTTAGGAATACAGTTTAAAGAAAGCACTAATTATTATCTAAAATAATCAAACTGCATTAAATTTTATATATTTTGTTTTTTAGTTCTTTGTTTGTAACTGCCAAATATAGTGTATTTAATACACCATGTGTATAATTTTTATATTACCAAATTTTCACGGCTCTTTAATTTCGTCGGATCTATCTTTGCAGCCACCTGTATATCAGGAAGTTTGTTCAATCCATTAATTAAATAATCCAAATCTTCCTTATCAATAAATTCTTTAATAATGATAAAAAAATCTACCTTGCTCATCTCCGGAATCAGAAAGCCATCGCTGCTTTTATTGCAGATTAAATAGTATTCTACTTCACCCTGCTCTACAAAAAAGTAATATTTAGAAAAAGACCAGGCGGGTTCGTCGATATTAAAAAATATTTCGTGGTCCTCTATTTTTTCAAACTGGGTATTTAACCGGGTATTAATTTTGTGGCAAAGCACATAGTCTTTTAGGGGTGCTGTGATCGCAATTAGTGTAAAATCAAGGTCTAAGGTAAGTTTTAGGTAAGTCTTATTCAAAGCGAAATAAATTATTTACAGAACGAAATTAAAAAACTAATTCTATATTCGCTGTGTTATTGAGGTACCAAAATTACGTATCGAAATAAAAACATTTGAAAATTGTAAGAATTTATTTTTCTTTGCACAGAATTATTTAACCATTAAATTATAAAATTATGTCTGATATTGCTTCAAGAGTTAAGGCTATTATCGTAGAAAAACTAGGTGTTGACGAAAGCGAAGTTACGCCAGAGGCTTCATTCACCAACGATTTAGGTGCAGATTCTTTAGATACCGTAGAATTGATTATGGAATTTGAAAAAGAATTCAATGTAGCTATTCCTGATGATCAGGCTGAAACCATCGGTACAGTTGGTCAAGCGATTGCTTATTTGGAAAAAAACGTTAAATAGAATTACGCTTTTTCAGTATAAATGGAATTAAAAAGAGTAGTAGTAACAGGGTTGGGTGCGCTCACTCCTATAGGCAATAATGTTCCCGATTTTTGGGAAGGGTTGACTAACGGGGTGAGTGGCGCTGCTCCTATTAAAGGTTTTGATACTGAAAAATTCAAAACCAAATTCGCATGCGAGGTTAAAAATTTTAATCCTGAAGACTTTTTGGAGAAAAAAGAAGCCCGCAAGCTAGATCCGTTTGTACAATATGCTCTTGTAGCAACAGATGAGGCTGTAAAAGATGGTGGTTTTGATTTTGAAAAATTAGATACCAACCGGATCGGCGTAATCTGGGGTGCAGGCATAGGTGGATTGAAAACTTTCCTGGATGAAATTTCAAATTTCGCCAAGGGAGATGGTACCCCAAGGTACAATCCATTCTTTATTCCTAAAATGATCGTAGATATTGCTCCAGGCCATATTTCGATAAAATATGGCCTGCGTGGGCCAAATTTTGCAACTGTTTCAGCATGTGCTTCTTCAACAAATGCGATGATTGATGCATTTAACTATATCCGTTTGGGTATGGCTGATGTCATTATCAGTGGCGGTTCAGAAGCAATCATCAATGAAGCAGGTATGGGTGGCTTTAATGCCATGCATGCATTATCAACACGTAATGAAGATCCTTCAACAGCATCACGCCCTTTTGATAAAGACCGTGATGGCTTCGTAGCGGGTGAAGGTGCAGGAACCATTATCTTAGAAGAGCTTGAACACGCTAAAGCAAGAGGTGCAAAAATTTATGCAGAACTTGTTGGCGGTGGAATGAGTGCAGATGCCAATCACATCACAGCGCCACATCCAGAAGGTTTAGGCGCAAGAATGGTAATGAGCAATGCACTGAAAGACGCTGGTTTAACAACTGCTGATATAGATTATATCAATGTACACGGTACTTCTACACCACTGGGTGACATTAGCGAAACCAAAGCTATTGGTACATTGTTTGGTGAAGATGCTTACCGTTTAAATATCAGCTCAACCAAATCGATGACTGGCCACCTTTTGGGCGCAGCCGGAGCTGTTGAGGCCATAGCGGCAATCCTTGCTGTTAAAAATGATATTGTTCCTCCAACAATCAATCATTTTACAGATGATCCTGCATTTGATCCTAAACTGAATTTTACTTTCAACAAAGCACAGAAACGTACTGTTAGAGCTGCTTTAAGTAATACATTCGGCTTTGGTGGCCACAATGCTTCTGTAATTTTCAAAAAATACGAAGATTAATTAAAACTGCGCTGGTATATAATTTTGTATGCTAATTAAAAATAGATAACTTAGTTAAATATGCTAATTAGCCGTTAATTGTGTTATTTATTTAATGCCGATATTAAAATTATATAAACTCTATCTTTCTCCTGAAAAGGAGTTTGTTAAAAAGCTGAAAAATATTTTAGGCTTTGTTCCGGGTAATGTTACGCTTTATAAAATGGCGTTCAGACACCGTTCTGCAGCAAAAATCCTAAAAAATGGAAGCAGGAGCAGCAATGAACGCTTAGAATTTCTAGGCGATGCTGTTTTAGGTTCAGTAATTGCAGAGCTGCTTTTCAAACACTATCCCTACAAAGAAGAAGGTTTTTTAACAGAGATGCGTTCAAAAATCGTAAACCGGGCTAATTTAAACCAACTGGCAAAAAAAATTGGTTTTGATAAGCTTATCCAGTTTGATCAGCGTTCCGTTAGTATACAGACGAAACACAATTCAATGTTGGGCGACGCTTTTGAAGCTATTGTGGGCGCCATTTATATGGATAAAGGCTACAATTTTACCAAAGAGTTTTTGTTGCGGAGAATTGTAAAACCCCATATCGACATCCATACCCTTGAACTCACGGAAACCAATTTTAAAAGTAAGTTAATTGAGTGGTGCCAGCGCCATGGTAAGGATGTATTGTTCGAACTGGCTGAAAACGGTGAAGGCGAAAGCACTAAATTATTTACCATCAGCGCAGTGGTAGAAGGCGAAAAAGTAGGTACCGGCAGAGATTATAACAAAAAAAATGCGGAAAAACTTGCTGCAGAAAAAGCTTGTGAGATGCTTAGTATTTAATGGTTCATTCGTTCACTGGTCATTTGTTCATTAGTAAAGGCAAACCGCTAACTGCATACTGTTTAATTGGTTAGTTGTTGAAACTGGTTAACTGAAAAATCCAAACCTCAGATCAGATCATGAGTAACTGCAAACCGCTAACTGGAAACTGAATACTGCTCAATCGGTTAATTGTTGAAAATGGTTAACTGAAAAATCCAAACCTCAGATCAGATCATGAGTAACTGCAAACCGCTAACTGGAAACTGAATACTGCTTAATCGGTTAATTGTTGAAACTGGTTAACTGAAATCCAAACCTCAGACTAGTTTATGACTAGCTGCAAACCGCTCACTGCAAACTGTTTACTGCTTAATCGGTTAATTGTTGAAACTGGTTAAGTGAAATCCAAACCTCAGATCAGATCATGAGAAACTGCAAACGGCAAGCCGCTAACTGCTTAAGGACTCCAGACTAAAGACTCCCGACTAAGGACTAAACTACTTTCCCTTCCCAAGCGTATCTGTAAATTTTTTCGAAGATTCTTTAATATACTTGATGTAATCGTAACTGTTCCAGTACTGCGCTTTATTAAATTCAGGACGACAATTGAGCATGTATCTTTCTAAGGTATCGCCTCTTAATTCAGTATTATTTTTAATGATGCTTTGATTAAAGTATACATCAATCTGCGATTGTTTAATCTCATTATCCGCATACCGGCTAAATCTCCGGGCATTTTTAGGGTCAGTTCCAAAGAGGTTATAAAGTGCATTTAAAGGACTAAATATAGCCGACAGGAACGTGGTTTTACCGCCATTGTATACACCCTTATTCTTAAACTCCTGCTTAATCTCATTCAGGTCTTGCTGTTTTGTATTGCCCCGAATGGTTACATCGGCCAATGTGGTACTTCCTCTAACCAGATAAACGACCAGATCCTTTTCACTGCTTACCGCTACACGCTGATCAATCAGGTCCCTTTTAGTTACCAAAAGTGTATCACCAATTCTGGCTTTCAGCTGAAACATCCCAATATCATTACTGCCAACACCGATACCGGTACGCAAATTCGTAATCTCCGATAATGCAATTCTAACATTTGAGCCTTTCTCGATGACCACACCTCTCACAATAAAGTCTTGCGCTTTTGCCACAAAGCCGATTAAGGTAAAAACAAAGATTATAAAGGCAGATTTAACGTTTCTCATGTTATGCTAATTTGTGTGCTTTAAAGTATCGGTGTATTTCTTAGCCGACTCTTTAATGTATTTAACCGCATCATAATTGTTCCAATTAATGGTCATGCTACGTGTTGGGTAATAATCGAGCAGAAATTTGTCGAGGTCTTTCCCTGTTAATGTTGTATTGTCCGTAACCAGGTTTTTATTAAAAAACTTGTCTACTTCGATCAAACTTAACTCCTTTTTGTAATAACGGTTAAATTTACGTGCTCTTGCCGGTGTTTTCCCAAAAAGCTCATAAAAAAATGTTATCGGGCTGCCACCAAGCGGATTTAATAAAATTAATGGTGGTTTACCAGCAAAGAAAGAGCCGTTATGTTTCAAATCCCGCTTAATTTCTTCCATTTCCTGCTTTTTCGTCTGCCCTTTAACCGTCACTTCTGCCAGCATAGTGCTGCCCCTTACCAAAAAAACAACCAGGTCATCAGCTGTTTTAACAACTACTTTTTGATCGTTTAAGTTTTTTTTCTGGATAAAAAGCGTATCACCGATTCTGGCATTTAACTGGAACATGCCGATATCGTTGCTGCTTGCACCCATTTTACTTCGGATATTGGTTATCGCTGCTAAAGCAACACGCACATTAGAACCTTTTTCAATCACCACTCCTTTTAGCAAAAAATCCTGGGCGTTGAGTTTTATACCTTTTATTAAAATGATGAATAAAAGAATAATCTTCAAATGCTTCATTGTTTAAAACTGGCAAATTAAATGATCAGATAGCGTGGCTTAGGTTCTATATCAACAGTGATTAAGCTTTTGTTTTTTTACGCATCATTCTACACCTTGGTCAGAAAATCATAAGCTTCATAAAAAAAGTTTGAAAGCCATCCTATTTACAACAAGTTGTAAAAATAAGATTTGTTAAGCATGCAAACTGTTAAATAAACGTTAATCCTATGAAAAAAATAATGGCATTTTTATGAAATGAAAGACCGCAGCGTAGCAAGGACTTGTAATGGAAAGCAGGGCTTCACTACCCGAAGAAATACTGAACGCTGTTTTTCTAATCATAAAGCTATTTTATCTGATAAGCTATAATTCTAGCCCCTTAACCATTATTATTTCTCCTTTCGGCTTAAAACCCTATCTTTGCGCATGATAAAATCCATGACAGGATACGGCTTAGCAACAGCCGATTATGCAAACGCAAAGTATAGTGTCGAAATCAAATCACTCAACAGTAAATTCCTGGAGCTGAATTTAAAATACCCAAAGGCATTTTCAGATAAGGAGCTGATTCTACGCAATATCTGCAGCAAAGATATAGAGCGCGGAAAGGTAAGTTTAAGCATCACGATAGAACGCACTAACGGCGAGGTTACCGGTGCTACTATTAACACCGCTTTATTGGGTCATTACTACCAGCAACTTGTTGCTGTTAATAACGAATTAGGTGCTGATAGCAGTAATTTATTGCAAACAGCCTTAACTTTTCCTGATGTAATTAGTTACAAGGAAGAAAGTGTTAGCGAAGATGAGTGGAACCAGCTATATCAGATTTTTACCGAAGCCCTGGCCAACTTCAACCAGTTTAGGGAAGATGAAGGCGCTGTTTTGAAGGCAGATCTTGAACTGCGGATTAAAAATATCCTGTCATACTTTAAATCGGTGGAAGAACTGGAGCCTAAAAGGATTACAGCCATCCGCGATAAATTTAACCAGTTTTTAGAAGATGCAGTAGGTAAGGTAAATATCGATCAAAACCGTTTTGAACAGGAATTGATCTACTACATCGATAAAATTGATATTACCGAAGAAAAAACACGTTTAAAAAGCCATTGCGATTATTTCTTGCAGACTCTGGCAAGCAAAGAAGCAAACGGCAAAAAAATGGGTTTCATTTCACAAGAAATAGGTAGAGAAATCAATACCATGGGCGCTAAAGCGAATGATGCTCAGATGCAGCAGTTTGTGGTAGGAATGAAAGAAGAATTAGAAAAGATAAAAGAACAGTTACTGAATGTGTTGTAGCGTTAGGCGGAAAGCGATAAACGCTTAATGCCAGACGCCAATCGCAAAACTTTTAAAAGCATGCAAGGCAAATTAATCATATTTTCAGCACCATCAGGAGCAGGTAAAACCACCATAGTACATCATTTATTAAAGAAGTTTCCTGAACTGAGCTTTTCCATTTCTGCAACTACCAGAGAATTGAGAGGTGATGAAACACATGAAAACGATTATTATTTTATTACCAAGGAAGAATTTTTACACAAAGTTGCCCACCAGGAGTTTGTAGAGTTTGAAGAAGTATATAACGGCACCTTTTACGGAACACTGCGCTCAGAAATAGAGCGCATCTGGAATGAAGGCAAACACGTTATTTTCGATATCGATGTTGAAGGCGGCATCCGTTTAAAAAGAAAGTATGAAAATGATGCCTTGGCTATTTTCGTTCAGCCGCCATCATTAGAGGTATTAAAGGAACGTTTAAGCGGCCGCGGAACCGACAGCCCTGAAAAATTACAGGAACGTTTTATCAAAGCCGAAAAAGAATTGCTTTATGCAGATAAGTTTGATGTGATCTTAAAAAATTACGATTTAGCCACTGCTTGTGCAGAAGCAGAGCAATTGGTCGGGGATTTCTTGAAGAAATAGTTTTCCTAAGCGTGTAGAAATCCTTATATTTGATTGATGACTGATATTCAATTGTATAGCCAAATATCTTCATTGCCTTCAGACCTGAAGAAGCAAGTATCTGAGTTTGTCTCATCCTTAAAGAAAAAATCGAAAGCCAGTAAAAAGCTGAAAGAAAGACAATTTGGCTATGCCAAAGATTTCTTTAAAATGTCTGCCGATTTTGATGAACCATTAGAAGACTTTAAAGATTATATGTAATGCAGTTTCTGTTAGATACGCATACATTTATCTGGTTTATAAATGGAGATTCATCTTTGCCGAATGAGTTAATTGATGAAATTAAGAATCTAAAAAATCAATGTTTTATCAGTATTGCCAGTATTTGGGAAATTGCGATCAAATGCAAACTAAATAAACTTTCATTAAATGCAGACTTCGATAGAATTTTAGATTTTCTGGATCAGAATCAAATAGAAATATTACCAATTTCATTTGATCATATTGTTAAATTAAACGAATTAGATTTTCATCATCGTGATCCATTTGACAGGATTTTGATCGCTCAAGGAATCTCAGAAGATTTAACTATTTTGATAAAAGACCAAAATTTCAGCTTTTATAAGATTAAAATACGCTGGTAAACTAATAATATAAATAAATCCGTCATTGCGAACCGAGCGATGAAAAAGGCGCACAAAGCCGAAGCAATCTTTTTTTTTAAAATAACTACTTCGGCTACGTTTGTACTGATGACAAATATATACTGAAAACCGCAAACATGAAAACTGGTCTTTTCTTCGGTTCTTACAACCCTATCCATACCGGGCATTTAATTATCGCCAATTATATGGCAAACCACACGGCACTTGATGAAGTATGGCTGGTGGTTTCTCCACACAATCCTTTAAAAGACAAAAGTGGCTTGACCAACATGTACGATCGCTTGGAAATGGCCAAATTAGCTACCGAAACCGCAGAACATATCCGCGTTAGTGATATCGAATTTGCATTACCACAGCCTTCTTATACCATTGATACGCTAACCTATCTCCATGAAAAATATCCTGAGAAAGAATTTGTACTGATCATGGGCGCTGATAATCTCGTTTCTTTTAAAAAATGGAAGAACTATGAGGTGTTACTCAAAAACTATCATATCTATGTTTATCCCCGTCCGGGAGCAGATGTGGACGCATGGAAAAACCACCCCTCCATCACTTTTACAAACACTCCCTTAATGGAAATTTCGTCAACCTTTATCCGAAAAGCCATCAAAGAGAAAAAAAATATACAGTTTTTCCTGCCTGATAAAGTAATTGACTTTATTGAGGGCAAGGGAATGTACAGATCTTAATCTGCAGTATATTTTTTTAAAACCTACTGTATTAAATTCGTTAATTGGACGGGTTTTTGTTCAATACGGCTTTGGTTTATTAATTTAGCTAACTGATCCAAAAAATAAGTGAAAAAAAATCTTTTTATCCTCATTGCCCTATGCGGAGTTGCATTTTCGGGCAGCGCACAACAAAAATCCTATTTAGAAATGTTAGCCAATCAACCAAAATGGGTCGATTCGGTTTTTAATAAATTAAACCGCAGAGAGCGTATTGCACAGATGTTTTTTGTACGTGCTCATACCAACCTGGGTCAAAAATATACCGACTCGGTTGGCCAGGTAATTAAACGCGAACAATTGGGCGGAGTGATCTTTTTTCAGGGTGGACCGGGCAGGCAAGCCATTGCCACCAATGCCTATCAGAAACTGAGCAGGGTACCGCTTATTGTGGCAAACGACGGGGAATGGGGCTTGGGTATGCGCTTAGACAGTACCATCTCTTATCCTTACCAAATGACTTTAGGTGCCATCCAAAATAAGGAGCTATTGTATAAAATGGGCTTGGAAATAGCTAAAGACTATAAGCGGCTGGGGATGCAGATGAACCTAGCTCCTGATGCGGATATTAATAATAATCCTAAAAACCCGGTAATTAACTACCGTTCTTTCGGCGAAAACAAATATAATGTGACGAGTAAAGTTGCATCCTATATGAAAGGTATGCAGGATGGTGGTTTATTAACGACGTTAAAACACTTCCCCGGTCATGGCGATACCGATGTTGATTCACATTATGATTTACCGCAGCTTACTTTCTCTGCTACACGTTTGGATACCTTAGAAATGTATCCATTTAAAGAACTGATCAAACAAGGTGCTTCCGGAGTAATGATTGCCCATATGAACATCCCCTCTTTAGATAATACTCCAAATTTACCATCTACACTCTCTAAACCTATTGTTACTGGTATTTTAAAGCAGAAATTAGGCTTTAAAGGGCTCATTATTTCAGATGCGATGGATATGAAAGGGGTGGTAAAATACTTTAAAAATGGCGAAGCTGATTTGATGGGGATTATTGCAGGTAATGACATCATAGAACTTTCTGAAAACAGTGATAGAGCCATTAAGTTGGTACGTAAAGCGGTAAGACATGATCGTGTAAGTATGGCTGAGATTGACCAAAGCGTGCGGAAGATCCTAACTGCAAAATACTGGGCGGGTTTAGCTAAGCTCGATACGATTGTAACCCAAGGTGTTGTTGCAGGTGTAAACCGCAATTCGAGCAGTGCTTTGGTGCAGGAACTGGCAAATGCATCAGTAACTTTGCTCAAAGGTAAAGATTATATTAAACGCCTTATCCCCATCAGAAGAACAGCGATTATCAGTATTGGTGTGCCATCTGTAACTACCTTTCAGAAAGAGATATCCAAAGGTTATTACAACTCTGTTTATTATGTTTTGGACAAAGACGCCAGTGCAGCTCAAATTTCAAACATCGCTCGTGAAATCAGCGCATTTGACCAGGTAATTGTAGGCATTCACGATAGCAGGTCAAGGCCTGCAAACAATATACAGCTGAATGCAGGTGTTAAGAATTTTATTAAAGAATTATCGACCAAAAATGCTGTTTTTGCCTTGTTTGCAAATCCGTATAACCTGGCTGGCTTGTCCGGATTAGAGAATAGCAAAGGTTTAGTAGTTGCCTATCAAAAAGAAGATTACATGCAGATTTCGGCTGCTGCAGTAATCAACAATCGCTTGGTACCTACGGGTAAGTTACCCGTGAGTGTGGCTCCATATTATAAATTTGGGGATGGGCTTTAGCTCTACGCTGCCCACAAAATATCATATTTTTTGTTACTGGGATAACTATTGTATAAAATCAATATGAGTGACAGATAAATTTTATTTGGTAAAATCCTTCGATCGGTCTTCATTCCTAGCTTGATCGGGAACCACGAAGTGCTCATGAATGCCATTGAATAAAAAACACTTATGAATAATCTTAATGCGAGGGCGTTAAGATTCCCACATACTCAGGATGCGATGGCTAGCGATCGGGTGACGACCTTTCTATTGGATTTATGTCATTGATAGCTTATCCAGCGACTATTTAAGTCATTTCAATAAGTTCAATGCGACCTACCTATCAGTTTAGCTATTTCTTAACCAACTCAATCTGAAAAATGTGTGGCCATTTTTTACCAGCTACAAAAAGCCTTTTACCAGCCTTATCATAGGCAATTCCGTTTAACACATTTTCGGCTTTTTCATCTTCTGTCTTGAAATAATCGGCTGGCAACAATCCTGATAAATCGATCTTGCTTTCAACAGCTCCTGTTTCAGGGTTAATGATCATGATTTCATTCGTTGTATATACATTTGCATAAATCTTACCATCAATCACTTCAAGTTCATTCAGATTTTGGATAGGGCCCTTATTATCGAAAACATCAATCGAACCAATTTTTTGATAGGTATCCTTATCGAGGAAAAAGATCGTGTTGGAACCATCGGTATTCAACACCTTCTCCCCATCAAAGGCCAAACCCCAGCCCTCTCTTCCTGTGCTGTAAGAAAATTCCGATAATTTTTTGAAGGTAGCCTTATCGTATACAAAACCTACTTTCTCGCGATAGGTTAACTGAATAATCTTATTTCCGATTACGGTCATGCCTTCGCCAAAATACTGTTTATCTAAATCTGTTTTTTGAAGAATTTTCCCTGTAGCAGGATCTACCTTGCGCAAGCTCGAGTGACCATAATCTCCTGCACTTTCGTAAAAGAAGCCATCATGGTATTCTAAACCCTCAACATAAGAAGCGGTATCATGAGGCAGGCTCCTGATTACTTTATAAGTATATTCTGCAGGTGCCTGGCCTGCTAGTACATTTATATTTGATGTGATATCTTCTGATTTCCCTTCACCAAATATTTTAGCTGTTAACAGGTGATTACCCAGTTTCAGACCGTTAGTTTTAAGTTTAAGGGCCAAAGTATCGGTTTTTGAAGCAACTTTGACGGTATCGATCAAATACACTACTGAATCTACTTTTTGATCAGCTCCAAACAGCACTTTCACATCAAATTCATTCCCTGATGGTACATTAAGACCGGTTAATGGAGAAACAAAGCTACGGTAGGTTGTAGTAGCACTTTCTTTACAGGCAGTTACCAATGCAAGTGCAGATCCAACAAATATGAAATTTTTAATATGGTTAATCTTCAGGCCAAAACGCATCTTCTATATGGTTTAAGTTATAAGTCTTATTTTTTGTAAAGGTAATCGCAATAATATCAAAACGGATATCATTTTGATGATTCATGATTTCAATATAGGCATTAGCCGCCAATTCCATCTGAATTTGTTTCGATTTTTGTACAAATTCTTCTGGTTCGCCAAAAGCGATAGAGCTACGGGATTTAACTTCTATAAAAATCATAATACCATTTTTATAAACAATTAAATCTACTTCGGCTTTACCATGCGTCCAGTTTTCATCTAAAATTTCATACCCCTGATTTTCCAGATATTTTTTCGCAATCCTTTCACCTGCTCTGCCTAAATCGTTATGAAGCGCCATAAATAATTATTTAATGATCGATTTTTTACTAAACACCTTCGTGCTGGAAAAACGGTAATTTCAAGTAGTTTGCAAGCCAGTCGCCAACAACAAATTGCCCAACGAAGTTATATCTGTTTATATAGATCTCTCCATTTCGCTATGCTTCAGTCGAGATGACGAAATCTCTACAGGACTCCAATCATTTATAATTTACTTTACGATAACAGAGCCTAAAAATTTTGAAATTTCCCTTTCTACGCCTTTAATCACGCCGTAGCGCTGCATTAAAATCATTTGGTTATCCTCATTCTTTTCCTCTTTAATTTCTTTCAACAGGTTCATTAATATCTTCTCCACCTTCCGTTTTTTGAGGTGAAAAATACCGCCCAAAATGGTTGCTTTCAAATTCATCGATTCATCTTTAACATAGATAAGATGTTTATTTAACCAGTTTTCACTTAAAGCATACTCGGAAGTGGAAAGCGTAATTGCAAGATCGGCAATATCCCGGTCTTCATGTTTAACGAAGTGGTTCGCAGTTGGTAATCTGCCGTTGTCAATTTCAGATTTATAATGGTCAATAATTCTCTTGCAAAGCGGATCATCAAATTCTACATCGCTCAGGTTCTGCATGATGAATGGACCAATGTACATATCATCAATTTTATCCCAGTTTACAAATTCATGCCCGAAAGCCAGTAACAAGCGAACAATTTCCTTTTCCTGATACTCTTCTTCTTTAGCTGGCTCTTGCGGCTCGTAACCCATTGGGCCGGCACTATCATCCCATAAATCATCGGGCGGACCAAGCGGTTCTGGGGGACCTGAAGTATATGGTTTCGGATTTGAGGAAGGAGCTGCACGATGATTACCCTCAAAACTTTTTTTAAGTTTTGCCGAACGCATCTTATTAAGTTCGCTCAGCAGAATATGTTCTTCTATTTCGAGCAGGCTACTACTCTCGCGGATAAAAACCGAAGCTTTAATCGGATCAGGAATTTTAGCTATACTTTCTACGATATCGCGGATAATACCTGCACGTTTGATCGGATCAGTACCGGCATCCTTGAGCAGCACATTCGCTTTGTATAAAATAAAATCTTTTCTATTCTGCTCCAGGTAGGTTCTAAATGCTCCGGCACCTACGTGATGCATATAAGAATCAGGGTCATGACCATCGGGAAAGGAAACAATCTTCACGTTCAGTCCTTCTTCCAAAATCATATCCAAACCACGGAGCGAAGCTTTAATTCCCGCAGCGTCGCCATCAAAAAGAATGGTGATATTTTGTGTAAAACGGCCGATCAGTTTAATCTGCTCTACCGTTAAGGAAGTACCCGAAGAGGCTACTACGTTTTCTACACCAGCCTGGTGAACAGAAAGTACATCAGCATAACCTTCGGCCAGGTAGCAGTTATCTAAATCTCGGATGGCTTTTTTGGCATGGAATAAACCATAAAGCACATTCGATTTGTGGTAAATTTCGCTTTCAGGAGAATTTACGTATTTAGGTACATTTTTATCTGTTTTTAGGGTTCTGCCCCCAAAACCAATAATCCTACCGGTAAAGTTATGGATGGGAAACATCACACGGCCGCGGAAACGGTCGTAAATTTTCCCATTGTCATTTTTGATTGATAAGCCGGTGGCTTCTAAAAATTCCAACTTATGGCCCGCATGGGTTGCGCTTTGTGTCATCGCATCCCAAACATCGGGAGAATAACCCACCTCGAATTTTTTTAAGATATCTTCCCTAAAACCACGCTCTTTAAAATAGCTCAGGCCTATGCCCCTGCCCTCGTCTGTTTCCCAAAGCTGTTTTACGAAAAACGTAGCAGCATACTGCGATACGATGTAAAGGCTTTCTTTGGCACTCTGGGCTTCGGCAGCCTCAGGAGAAAGTTCGGTCTCCTCTACTTCTATGTTGTATTTATTGGCTAAAAACTTAAGTGCTTCCGGATATGAATATTTTTCATGATCCATAATAAAGCGCACCGAATCGCCTCCTTTACCGCAGCCAAAACATTTATAAATCCCTTTGGTTACAGATACGTGGAAAGACGGTGTTTTTTCGCCGTGGAAAGGGCAATTACCAATTAAACTGGTTCCGCGTTTTTTTAAATGCACAAAATCCCCAACTACCTCCTCAATACGGGCGGTATCCATTATCTTATCTATTGTTTCGCGGTTTATCATACCCACACCCCTGAAGAGGCTTTACCTTTCATTTAATATAAACTCTATTTCCCGATTCTTGATGAAGAACCGGCCCATTTAACCACAAAGATAACAGAGAAAAAACACAAAGCACACAGAGAAAATTTCTTTGTGTGCTTTGCGAAATACTTAGCGAACTTTGCGGTTTAGAACCTGTTACTTCACCAAAGGCAAAAGCTGATCCGCTACCAATTTATTCCCGGTTTCGTTTAAGTGCACCCGATCAACGGTTAAAATACCTTTCTCTTTATCTTCCGGATTATTTTTTGCTTCATAATCTGCAAAAACCTTCCTCAAATCGCATACAGGAAGATTGTTTTTTGCGGCCAATGTCCTGATTCCTTCGGCATATTTATTCAGATCGGCATCCAGTTCATTGGTACCATCTTTTTTCTCACCAACAACTGACGGCGTAACCAATACCACTTTACTGCCCACACCCTGAATTTTATTGATCAAAGCCTGATAAAATTTCAAATATTTATCATAATCCGTTCCCGTATGAGAAGATTGTTTATGCCACACATCATTAATGCCTACATATATAACCACTAAATCTGGCTTTTTGCTTAATACATCATCTTCTAAACGCAGGTAAAGGTCATAAACTTTATTGCCACCGATACCAGCGCCTATCACATCATATTTGGTTGAATCGAGCGACTTTTTGATCAGCGTTACATATCCGTTTTTTGAAACACCCTGCTGGGTAATTGAATCGCCGAAAAAGATAATGCGTTTAGGTTTAAATGTCATTGAGGTTAATGCAATTACGCAAAAGCTTAGTAAAATACTCGTTTTTATTACTGTTTTCATCGTGTATAATTGGTTAGGTTATTTTTTATCGGTCCTTTTAAAATCCAGGTCCTGAAAATCGAAACTAAAATCGGTTAATGGCGAAATTGGCTCCATTTTAATACCAACCGGATTACCATCATTATCAAGGCTAAAGTTTACAAATGCGTCGGCATCCAAACTTCTATCGTACCATTTCACAATAAAAGTGTTGCCTTTATAGTAAGTCATATCGCCCTTTAATTTAGGTGAATTTTTAGCCTGGAAATGCATTTTACCATTTTGGTTTTTAATGGTTATATCTCCAAACCAAATATCGCTATAAGTACCCATGTATTTTTTTTCATCAGACTTGTTTAATGTGTTTTTTTGAGCTACAGTAATGTCAGCCCAAATTTTATCGGTTACTTTTTTAGCCTCGTCTTTTTCAAATTGTTCGCCAGCAGATTGCTCTTTAATCCTGTCTTTTCCGGCAACACCGAAATAACCATCCTTAATAGATTGGGTAATGGCATAAAATGCTCCACCTGATTGCTGGTTGGTTAATACAATAATGCCTAATTTAAGATCAGGAACTAAAGTTACCTCACTTACCATCCCGGCTAAACCGCCAGTATGTTCAACTACCAGATTCCCCTTCTCATCACTCAGGAACCAGCCTAAACCATAGCCAAAGAAATGTCTGTTGTATGAACCTTTACCCGCAGGAATCACACTATGCATAGTCCACATCTGGTTTTGTACCTGTTTGCTAAAGAGGGTTTTATCTAGCTTTTTGCCATACTTCCCACCATTTAGTTGGGTAATTACCCACTTGCTTAAATCATTTACACTGGTATTGATCCCGCCCGCGGCATTACTGTTCTCTGAAAAATCTTTCGGAATTGCAGTAATTTTTCCATCTACAGGCGCATGGGCATCAATACTGTTTGATTTATCCTTTAAGCGGTTAAAAGAAGTTGCACTTCTGCTCATTCCCAAAGGCTGCATGATCTGGCTTTCTATAAAGTCTTCGTAAGTTTTGCCCGAAACCCTTTCAATCACCTCGCCGGCAACTATATACAACAGATTATCATAATCCCATTTGGTACGGAAACTCGAAACGGGTTTTAAATACCTCAAATTATGGATAATCTGTTTTTTTGTAACAGTTGATGAATCGGGCCAGATCATCAAATCGCCGGCACCTAAACCCAGGCCGCTTCTATGAGAAAGCAAATCGCGAATGGTAAATTCTGCAGTTACATAAGCATCGTACATTTTAAACTCAGGAATGATGTCCGTCACTTTGGTATCCCAGGTAATTTTATGCTCATCAACCAAAATACCTAAAGCAGCGGCTGTAAAAGCCTTCGTATTTGATGCAATAGCAAAAAGGGTATGCTCATCAACCTTTTTATTGGTTTTAATTGAACTTACACCATAGCCTTTTAAATGTATAATTTTCCCGTCTTTAATTACTGAAATGGCAATTCCGGGAACATTGAATGTGCTTAATGTTTTTTCTACAACACTATCGATCTGCTTTGATGTGAGTACCTGTGCCTGCAGGTGAACAGCACAAAACAATAAGAAAATGGTTGATAGTTTAAATCTAAAAGCTGAAAAAATTTGCATGAATATGAGCTTAAATAATCTTTTAAAGATACTAAGCGGAATTCGATTAATTTTTATTAAAAAGGATTAATTTCATCCATTATTTCAAAAGTGATCGTTATGCTGAATTGACTTCAAGTCTATTTTGCATGAAGATGCTAAACGCGAAGTCGCTACAAGGCAATTGAAATCTATCTCTACTTTTAAAATAAATTAAGCGTGACGACAACTTAATCTTTATTTGCCCTTTTCGAGTTTATAATCTTTGTGTACGATTAAAAAGCTTGCTCTTTCTTCTTTTTTGAAAGGATAATCCCAGTTACCCTGATAAGTAATTTTGGTCGGTAGTTTATCCTCTCCGAAATAGCCCATTTCTATATTCATCTGCACATCAAAATCAAATAGCATATTGCTGTATTTCATGTCGACATACCGGCCCAGGATATTAAAATTACGCTTATCAAAAATAGTAACCAGTTCTTTGATCATGATCCCATCTTTGGTCCATTTGCTTAAATCAGGTTTAACAGAAACTTTAAAACGATACACCGGGATGGAATCGAGATAAGTACCGCTTGTGAAACCATAATCATAATATTGGCGCATATTTGCCGAAAATATCTCTGTTTTACTACCAATGAACGGCACCTTTATCGGACGGCCAGGATTAAAAATTAAGGTTTTCAGTTTGTCTTTATAACTTTCGTTTGTTCCTCCTTTTCCATCGGGCTTGGGTGCATTGGCTACAAAATCGGTATTATAAGCGTTCATAAAAATGTAATCAAACATTTCTACGGTATACAACTGGTATTTCCCGTTTCTTTTATAAATTTTTCCGGTATCCTGTTTTACCAGATATTCCATTTTATAGGGGCCGCTATTGTTATGGCGGATTTTCCGGTAAATTTTTCCATCTACCTTATTCTTCTTATCGTAACTGTAAATCCTGTTTTCAGCAATGAAAGTATAACGTTTCATATCTCTGAACGATTGATAAAACGAAGTATCATACATCACTTTTCTGATAAAGGTTTCTACATTCAGCTTCTCAGCCTTGATATTTACAGCCGAATCAAGTACGATGGTTTTAATTGTATCCGGGTTAAAGCGGTTAATTTCCTGAGCAAAACCCTGGCGAAAGAAGGAGATGAATAATAAAAGCAGAAATATCTTTTTCATGTGTAATGGATAATGTTAGTGGAAGATGATGGAAAATGGGCGACGGAACTTAAATTCTCATCATCCATCTTACCTGTTTACATCTTCCATACTAATTTCCCAGTTGTTTTAAAGCAATGTAAGCCATTAATCCGGTTGATATTTTCAATGCATCCTCATCCACATCAAATCTTGGCGTATGCACCGAGTATTGGGTGTCTTTAGCTGCGTTCCCAGTACCTAAACGATAAAAACAGGCATCTGTTACCTGTGAATAAAAAGAAAAATCTTCAGCAGCCATCCAGATATCTAAATCAACCACATTTTCTTTCCCCAAATAATCTTCTGCAAAGGCTTTTGCATTTGCGGTTAGTTTTTCTTCATTGATTAAAAACGGATACCCCCTATGGATATCGAAATTGCAGCTTCCGCCCATGCTTTCGGCAATCCCTTCGGCCATTTTTTTCATGCGTTTGTGCGCTTCATCTCTCCAGTTTTCATCCAATGTTCGGAATGTACCTTCAATTTTAACCTCATTCGGGATAATATTGGTTGCACCATTGGCTGTAACTTTACCAAAAGACAGCACCGATGGAATACGTGGATCGGCATTGCGACTCACAACCTGTTGCAGAGCAATAATGATATGCGAAGCGATTAAAACCGGATCGATGTTTTGGTGTGGTTGTGCGCCATGCCCACCTTTTCCGGTAACGGTAACATAAAGTTCATCAGTCGAGGCCATGTAAATACCTGAGCGAAAACCCACTTTACCGGCATCAATTAATGGCATTACATGCTGGCCAACAATATGTTGCGGCTTTGGATTTTCGAGTACACCTTCTTTAATCATAATGCTTGCCCCACCTGGAAGAAGTTCTTCAGCAGGCTGAAAAATCAGTTTAATGGTTCCGCCGAAATCAGCTTTCATTTGATTTAGGATATAAGCTGTTCCTAAAAGTGAAGAAGTATGCACATCATGTCCGCAGGCATGCATTACACCGTGATTCCTGGATTTATAAGGTTTGTCGTTTGCTTCATGGATGGGCAACGCATCCATATCAGCACGTAAAGCAATAATTTTATCAGATGGCTGGTTGCCTTTAATTAACCCTACCACACCCGTATTGGCACAGTCGGTATATTCAATTCCCCATTTTTTTAATTTATCCTTAATGAATAATGAAGTTTCGAATTCTTTGAAAGATAATTCAGGATTGGCATGAATATGTTGACGATAACCGACTACATCGTTAAAAATGTGAGCGGCAAGTTCCTGTACTTTATTTTTGATCATTGGTAGTTGTGGTATCTAAAGTTGGTGCATTTATTTTTTCCCTGAAAATAAATAATGTAGGGAAGGTTGGTCTCAGTTCGTTAATCAGGCGCTGTGCCTCTAAACGGCTTCTAAAGTCGCCCACACGAACATAATAGTTGGGTTCTTTGTATGTAAGGTAAGTGTTTAACTGAGGATACATCCCTTTAAAACGTGCCTGCTGGTTAAAAACTTCGCGCCGGTCTGAGCCGTAAAAAATCTGTACGCGGTATCCATAGGATGAAACGATCGGTTTGCCAGGTTTTACCTCACCTGAGGTTTTATAAACTTCCAGTCGTTTTGCAATTAAACTATCAATTAAAGGGTCTTTTATAACAGTTACTTCGCCTTTCTGTGCAAAAGCAGTTATGGTAAGAAACAAACAGGATATAAAAGTTAGCGTTGTTTTCATGAGTAAAATTATTGGCATATGATGAGCTGATATATTGCCTCCATCTTCTTAACAACAAGAATGCCGAAATCGTTGCAAAAATCGGCATTCTTTATGGGTTAAGCAAATGGTTATTATTGGAGGTCTCGACCTGTCATTTCGGGTGTCAATTTATTGCATAAAATCAACATGACCTTCTCGTTGAATCGTCATTGCGAGAAGGCTTTTTCAGCCGACGAAGCAATCTTTATGGACAATAATCGCTGGCGTGAAAGATTGCTTCATCGTTCCTCCTCGCAATGACAGTTTATCTAAGAGTCCGTAAATGGTAGCCTAATCAATGGCTTTTATTAAAACGCTTAATGGTCTTCGACTACGCCCAGACTGACATACGAATTAATTTTATTTAATTCTTAAACAGGTTTCTGAGATTATTTAACTGATCATCTACATCCGAGATTGGCTGTTTTTTCATCGAACCCTTATATTTTGAAATCAGCTTGCTACCAGAGATATACTGAATATTAGAATCTCTTCTCAAACGAATAATTTTAAGCAATTCTAAATCTTTTAAAAGATCTAATGCTCTATTATTTAAAATATCCAATGTTACAGTTCTCATACGCAAAATACTATATATATAGATATCAAGACATACAGACGTCAGCATGTAAAAAGCCAGATTCCTTTTGGAAACCTGGCTTTAGGAATTATAACCATTAATTGATTAATTCGCTTTCTTAGGTTCTAACGTAAATTCGTACACTTTTGGGTCGTATTTCATCATTGCACCAGTAGCGGCATCAATAATAAAACCAGGAAAAAATAATAGATTTACTACAGACACTGCATTAAAAGTAGTTGAGGGCTGGAATGTTTTGGTTTCGTAACCATCCAACTTTAAACTGATGGTTTGTCCCGTGAATCCTTTTTTTAAGGATACAGCCATAGGTGTAACGCCTGTTTTAATGCCATCTACTTCGATGGTAGCGGCCGGAGGATTGGAATTGATTTGAACGGTTTGTTTTGTACCCGTAAAAATAGTGGCGCAGCTAGATAGCAGCAATGTCGCTGAAACAGCGGCAATGTTTAAAATTCTTTTCATTTGTGTGTTTTTTGTGTGTGTTTCCTACTCTTATGGCTTTTCGGTTACGCCCCGTTTTTTATGGTTGTCAGGCTCCATTTTAAGTTTACTGACCATTGAGAAATTGCCTACCAATTTCAAATTGACCGTCCATAAATATACCTGTTAATTTGAGGATTAAAAATTTAGTTACAAAAAAGAAGCCGTCTCATAAGTCAATTATGGGGCGGTTTTTTGTTTTAGGGGATTAAGATAGGCCATTAGTCAAGCCGGACCGTAATGACTTAATTTGGAGATGCGTTCTTGTTTGGCGCTTGTTTT